>JAEIGA010015228.1_pt1 | contig 11710 bp, 12 predicted proteins | sample 9270691 | NCBI WGS metagenome assembly JAEIGA01 (sample SAMN17057246, study PRJNA624740) | gut metagenome | biome: biome; isolation source: fecal sample | host: Bos grunniens | place: China: Xizang | collected 2019
ATCCCTATAATGGTAATAATCGCCTCAACAATAGCTTTCCGACGCAAAGTCCATGCCTTATCCTTCATTGAATTTCTCATCAGGCGTTCGTTCACAATTGCTTCTTTCTTCAGTTTCTTGTTCAGGATGGCAAGCTGGGCTCTCATTTCTTCCAATTCGGTATATGTATTCATAATCAGTGCGTTTAATGGTTCGACATATTCTTTAATTCTTCCTTGATGCGATAAAGGCGGACGGAAACATTCTTTACCGTAATACCCACGATGGCGGCTATTTCCTCGTAACTCATGTTCTCGAGCCACAAAAGTACGATGGCACGGTCGAAAGGCTTCAGTTGATGGATTCGGTCGTACAGCATTTGTACCTGACGGGTATCCTCATCCTTGTCGTTGAAGAGGTCTATTTCCATCGACAGAGGAATAGAGGAGGAACGTTTCTTTTTCCGTTCTTGAGTGATGCAGGTATTGAAGCTCACTCTCCATATCCAAGTGTCAATTTTACTTTTCCCCTCAAAGGATTTGAATCCTTTCCATAAATTGATCAGTACTTCCTGAAAGAGGTCGTTCACCTCATCGGAGTCCTTCGAAAACATGAAGCACACCGTGTAGATAGTGCTTTTATGTTCCCTCACCATTTGCGCAAATGCGGTTTCCAATGTTTTCATCTTTCTTTTTTCGTTGTTTTCTGTCCGTTAGACGCACAAAATACCGAATAACTACAAAGATAATGGATTTTTTTTCTACCTTTGTCGCAAACCATTTTAAATTAAACAACCATGATAAATAGATTTGTATTGAACGAAGTTTCATACTTCGGACCGGGTGCACGCGAAGTGTTGCCACAAGAAATCAAGCGTTTGGGATTGAGCAAAGCATTTGTTGCTACTGACAAGGACCTTATCAAGTTCGGTGTAGCTGATAAGGTATTGAAAGTGCTCGAAGCTGCCAACATCCCTTACGAAGTGTTTAGCGAAATCAAGCCGAATCCTACGGTAAGCAATGTGAAGGCTGGTGTAGAAGCCTTTGCCAAGTCGGGTGCCGACTTTATCCTTGCTATCGGGGGCGGTTCGTCTATCGATACATCCAAAGCCATCGGTATCATTACCAACAATCCTGAATTCAGCGATGTAGTATCGCTCGAAGGTGTGGCTCCTACCAAGAAGAAATCAGTGCCCATCATCGCATTGCCTACTACTGCCGGAACAGCTGCCGAAGTAACCATCAACTACGTAATTACCGACGAAGAAAACCAGAAGAAGATGGTATGTGTTGACCCCAACGACATTCCTGCCATCGCCATCGTTGATGCTGAACTGATGTACACATTGCCAAAGAGCTTGACAGCAGCTACTGGTCTCGACGCCCTTACTCATGCCATCGAAGGTTTGATTACCAAGGGAGCTTGGGAAATGAGCGACATGTTCGAAATCAAGGCCATCGAAATGATTGCCCGCTATTTGGAAACAGCCGTATTCGAACCTACCAACGCCGAAGCACGCAACGGTATGGCCGTAGCCCAATACATTGCCGGTATGGCATTTTCTAATGTAGGTCTCGGTGTGGTTCACGGTATGGCTCACCCGCTTGGTGCCATCTTCGACATCCCTCACGGTGTTGCCAATGCCCTGTTGCTTCCTACTATCATGGAATACAACATGCCGGCTGCTTTGCCTAAGTACGTAGACATAGCTAAGGCTATGAACGTATACAAGGACGGCATGACTCAGGAAGAAGCTGCTCAGGCTGCTTGCGATGCAGTGAAGGCACTTGCCATCAAGGTAGGTATTCCTCAGCACTTGTCCGAACTCGGCATCAAGGAAGAAGACCTTCCACGCTTGGCCGCTTCTGCCATTGCCGACGTATGTACTCCGGGCAACCCACGCGAAGTTACCGAAGAAATTATCCTCGAACTTTACAAGAAGGTATATTAATGTAAACATTCTCCTATAATCCATTTTATAGGGAAACTCGACTATTTTTTCAAATTAAACCGTCGGAATTCAATGAAGAATCCGACGGTTTAATTTATTCTTTCCGCTTCAAATATTCATACCCGATACGACAATACAGGCATTTCTTCTTATCACAATATTCTTTCTTCAACTGGATAAGGGCTTGACTGTCGCCTGCATGGGCGACCTTCAAAGAACATTGCTCCCACAAACGGATGATGTGATTATTCTCCGGCTTCAATGCCTCGAGAAAGGAGAGAGCACGGGCACAAAGAACCTCGTTGCTACGGTGCCGTCCATACGCATAAAGAAAGGGCACTACGGTATTGATGATAATCAAATCCAACGAAGAATCACTGAGGGTTTTTGTACGCAATGGTGATGCACCACCGAATGCATAGTGCGTAAGCCAATATTCCGAAGCACCACCACGGAGGAGTTCATGCACATCCTTCAAAGTATCCTTTTCCAGGAGTTGGGACAGAAGTCCGGCACTGCGATGATACAGACAAGCCAATTGGGCGATACGAACATGAGGGAAATTATAAGGACGAAGACGAAGGAATTTCCATAAACTAGCATCCATTGGGGTTAGATTAAACTTATGCGCCAAATATCGGTATTCCTTCTTTAGGCGCAAGTAATAGTCATCGCCATCAGGATCTTCCAAAATACCCGCTTGCCCAAAGAACAGGGCCTCTATCTGGAACAGGTCATCGCGGTGCTTGCCTACGGCACGCAAAGGAATACGTTTCGCCCAATATTCAAACGCTTCACTGTTTACACCGAAACCGAAATTACGCGCCAAAGTAATGAAGAAGGCATCCTCCCAATTGCGATTACATAAAGAAAGCCGCTCTTCTATTTGCTTGGTTTTCTGCTCCAAACGTTCAGTCTGCAAAGCAGACATCCATGAATGAACCATCAATGGCGAAAGGGTAGGAATGATACGGTAACAAGGCGGATAATCATCGGTAGCAAGCAGTTCATCGTAATTGGAACGTATGTGGGGAGGACATTCCAACTGCAGTTGAGGAATCAGCTCTCCATTTTGCCGCACCACTTCCGTATCAATGTGCAATGCGATATGCAGAATCACTGAATTATAGACGGAATCGGTATCGTGGTGATGCCGGTACCAATCCGAAGACTGGTAGTGAAGTTCGATGTTTCCTACCCATAACACACCATCCAACTTGATTTTAGCATTGAAAAAATCGGGACCTGCATGAAGATTCGCCAACCCCGTATCGATAACTTCGACCGACTGACCGGTCGTTGTTCTTAACTCTTTCAAAGGAAAGATTTTATGTTTCCAAACGTAATGCAACAGTTTTTCCATTGTTAACTTCGTGTTAATGTTCGACAAAAATAAGCGTTTAAATTGAAAAACACTATCTTTGTACCCAAATTATTAGATAACAATGAAAATAGCATTAATTGGATACGGAAAAATGGGCAAGGAAATCGAAAAGATAGCTATAGCCCGTGGTCATGAAATAGTAAGTATTATTGATATCGATAACCAACAGGATTTTGAGTCCGAAGCTTTCAAAAGTGCAGATGTAGCTATTGAGTTCACCAATCCTATGGTAGCTTACCAGAACTACATGAAAACCTTTGCAGCAGGAGTGAAACTTGTATCGGGCAGTACTGGTTGGTTGGAAGAACACGGTGAAGAAGTGAAGAAGCTTTGTACCGAAGGTGGAAAGACCCTTTTCTGGTCGTCGAACTTCAGTCTGGGTGTTGCCATATTTTCGGCAGTGAACAAATTTTTGGCAAGTATCATGAACAATTTCCCCAGCTACGAAGTATCGATGGTAGAAACACACCATATACATAAACTTGATGCACCCAGTGGAACCGCCATTACCTTGGCAGAAGGAATTATAGAAAATATGGCAGGTAAGTCCAAATGGGTAAAAGGCACCTTGACTGCCCCTGACGGTACAGTGAGCGGTACAACTCAATGTGAAGCGGATGAATTTCCTGTCAGCTCCATCCGCGAAGGTGAAGTTCCGGGTATACACAGCATCCGTTACGACTCGGAAGCCGACAGCATAACCATCACACACGATGCAAAAAACCGCAAGGGATTTGCTTTGGGTGCGGTATTGGCGGCCGAATACACTGCTTCACACGAAGGTTTTCTCGGTATGAACGACTTATTTCCCTTTTAAGCCATGAAGATACAAGCAACTCGCAAGCAATGGATAAAGTTCTCCATCGTTATGGTACTTTATCTGCTTTTCCTGCTTTGGCTGAAAAGTTGGCTGGGATTGATTGTTATTCCTTTCATCTTTGATGCCTATATTACCCAAAAGATACCTTGGACTTGGTGGAAAAAGGCCAAGAACCCAACAGTACGTAGCATAATGAGCTGGGTGGATGCCATCGTGTTTGCTTTGGTAGCCGTCTATTTCGTGAATCTGTACTTCTTCCAGAATTATGTGATTCCTTCTTCATCGTTGGAAAAATCATTGTTAGTAGGCGATTATCTATTCGTAAGCAAAATGAGCTACGGAGCACGTATTCCGCAAACACCGCTCCACATGCCGCTAACCCAGCATACTATTCCCGTACTGAACTGCAAATCGTACCTTGAGTGGCCTAAGTGGGATTATAAGCGCGTAAAGGCATTGGGCGAAGTGCAATTGAACGACATTGTGGTATTCAACTTCCCCGCCGGCGATTCGGTAGCCTTAAATGTACCCGCTGAAGACATCTACCGCTTGAGTTATCAGGCAGGTAAGGAGTTGACGCAACCCATTGACCTCACTTCATTGAATGCCGAACAGCAACGCATTGTGTACGACCATTATTATCAGGTGGGACGCAAGTACCTGAACGACAACAAGGCTATATATGGTGAGATTGTAGCTCGTCCGGTAGACCGTCGCGAAAATTATGTGAAGCGATGTGTGGGTCTGCCGGGGCAAACTCTTGAAATAAAGGACAACATTATATATTTGGATGGAGCAGCCAACAAGGAACCCGATAATGTACAATATCGTTATTGGGTAAAGGTAAACAAACCTATACCCGAAGATTTGGCACATGAATTGGGTATCAGCCAGGAAGACTTGGCTTTCTTTTATACACAGGAAAAAACGTATAATATGCCTTTGACGGAAAAGGCAAAACAAGCCCTACAAGCTCGCAAGGACATTATAGCGTCTATAGACTACGCACCAGGCGACGATGCTGGAGGCCTATATCCAGTAAACAAGCCAACCGGATGGACTACCGACAATTATGGTCCAATATGGATTCCGAAGAAAGGTGAAACCATCGACCTGACATTAGACAATCTCCCCCTATACGAGCGCTGTATCCATGCCTATGAAGGCAACAACCTGCAAGTGAAGGATGGAAAAATTTTCATCAACGGACAAGAAGCCAATCAATATACTTTCCAAATGGATTATTATTGGATGATGGGAGACAACCGCCACAATTCAGCAGACTCCCGTTTTTGGGGTTTTGTACCGGAAGACCACATTGTAGGCAAGCCCATTTTCATTTGGATGTCGCTCGACCCCGACCGTGGTTGGTTCGACGGAAAGATTCGTTGGAACAGATTGTTCAATTGGGTGGACAATATCAAGTAATTGATGAAAATACGCATCCCCAAATACCTGAAAGTGCTTTTTACAGCAGTACTTATCGTACTGTTGGTCAAAGCTTTTGCATTTACGTCCTGTACCATTCCCTCTACAGGCATGGAAAACAGTTTATACCAAGGAGAACGCGTATTGGTGAACAAATGGAGCTATGGTCTGCGTATACCTTTCACATCCTCACATTTCTTGGCTGAGAAAGCCAGGAAGGGAGATATCGTATTGTTCAACAATCCAATTCCGGCATCGTTGGAAACCCCTGTTTTTGCCCGGGAATTGTTTATCAGCCGCTGTGTAGGAGTGCCCGGCGACACACTGATGCTCAATAAAGAACTGTTGGTAACCGGAGAAAAGACATTAAGCCCAGACAGCAAATTACTCTATGCCTATCCGTATACGGCAGAAGATACCTTGCAACGTGCCATGAAAGAACTGAACATCAAGGATAATCCACTGGTAGGCTATACTGATGAGAAGTATGTACGTAGCTTCAGCCATTACGAGCACTATCTATTGAAGCAAAAACTTTATGGACAAGTGGAACTGATCCCCGTTCATGGCAATGATGTCTCCGAAAGCCATCCATTCGTCATCCCCTCCAAAGGACAGAAGATACAGGTCTATCCGTGGAATATCACCTTGATCTGCAATACGTTGGTACATCACGAAGGTCGGAAAGCATCGGTCAAAGGCGACACACTCTATATAGAAGGGAAACCCGTCACTTCGTGCACATTCTCCAAGGATTATTATTGGATGGCCTCCAATACCCCTATAAACCTTTGCGATTCGCGACTGTTCGGTTTGGTACCACATAGCCATTTATTGGGACGTGCAGCCTTTATTTGGTATTCTAACCAGAAAAAACGAATCCTACAACCTGTACAATGATGGAAAAGACTGTATATCTGACTTCGGCTTATCTGGCACCCATAGAGTATTATGCCAAACTCTATGCTTGTGACCAGGCATATATTGAGCGGTACGATCATTATGTAAAGCAAACCTACCGAAACCGGTGCATCATAGCCGCAACCGATGGTCCTTTGGCACTAACCATCCCAACAGAAAAGAGTGAGAATCTGAAATGCCCCATGAAAGATGTCCGCATATCCGACCATGGCAATTGGCGCCACATGCATTGGAATGCATTGGTATCCAACTATCGGAATAGTCCTTTCTTTGAATATTATGCCGACGACTTCAGGAAATTCTATGAAAGGAAATATCCGTTCCTATGGGACTATAACCAGGAAATCTGTGAATTGGTCTGCAACTTAATTGATATTCATCCACAAATGAAAGGTACTACGGAATACCGCACAGAGTTTGCGGAAGAGGAGAAGGACTACCGTGAAATGATTCATCCCAAACGAGACTATCGCACGGAAGATTCCTTTTTTGTAGCCGAACCTTACTACCAAGTATTCAAGGAAAAGTTCGGTTTCCTGCCCAATCTCAGCATTGCCGACCTTTTGTTCAATATGGGACCGGAAAGCCTGTTGGTTCTTCAAAAATGCATTAAATCATGCAAATAACCATTCTATTTAAAAGCACTATATAATAAACCATAAAGAATTGAACGTATGACTAAAGAAAAAGCAGGAGCAGACTTTAAATCTGCAACTGAACCAGAAAACAAGAAACTGTTCATCGAAACATACGGATGCCAGATGAACGTAGCAGACAGTGAACTCGTAGCTTCTATCATGAAGATGGCAGGATACGATGTGTGCGAAACATTGGAAGAAGCCAATGCCGTATTTATGAACACTTGTTCTGTACGCGATAATGCAGAACAGAAAATTCTGAACCGTTTGGAGTTTTTCCATGCTATGAACAACAAGCGAGGAAAGCACAACCGCCTCATCGTTGGCGTATTGGGATGTATGGCAGAACGCGTAAAGGAAGATCTGATCAAGAACCATCATGTAGATCTTGTAGCCGGCCCCGATGCCTACCTCACTCTGCCAGAACTTATTGCATCGGTTGAAGCAGGAGAAAAGGCCATCAATGTGGAACTCTCTACAACGGAAACTTACCGCGATGTCATTCCTTCGCGCATCTGCGGCAACCATATTTCCGGATTCGTAAGCATCATGCGTGGATGCAATAATTTCTGCCATTATTGTATTGTACCTTATACCCGAGGACGAGAACGGAGTCGCGATGTAGAAAGTATCCTCAACGAAGTGAAAGATCTTTCAGCCAAAGGGTATAAAGAAGTTACTTTATTGGGACAGAACGTAAATTCCTACCGTTTTGAAAAGGATGGCGAAACCATCAACTTCCCCACATTGCTCCGTATGGTAGCCGAAACTGTACCCCATATGCGCGTACGCTTCACCACTTCACATCCCAAGGACATGAGCGATGAAACGCTTCAAGTCATTGCCGACATGAAGAATATCTGCCGTCACATCCATTTGCCGGTACAAAGTGGAAGTTCGCGTATATTGAAGCTGATGAACCGCAAATATACCCGTGAATGGTATTTGGATAGAGTTGCGGCCATTCGTCGTATCATCCCTGATTGTGGACTGAGTACAGACATCTTTTCGGGTTATCATTCCGAAACGGAAGAAGACCATCAGGAATCACTTTCACTGATGCGTATCTGTGAATACGACTCCGCCTTTATGTTCAAATATTCCGAACGTCCGGGAACCTATGCTTCGAAACATTTACCCGATGACATACCCGAGGAAGTAAAGATACGTCGTCTGAATGAAATCATCGCCTTACAAAACCAGCTTTCAGCAGAAAGCAATGCCAAGGATGTAGGAAAAGTATTCGAAGTAATGGTGGAAGGAGTCTCAAAGCGCTCCAAAGAACAACTCTTCGGACGTACCCAACAAAACAAAGTCGTTATCTTTAATCGAGGTAATCATAAAATAGGAGACTTTGTAATGGTGAAAGTTACAGAATCAAGTTCTGCCACACTGAAAGGAGAAGAAGTTTTTGAATAATTGAAGGAAGAGAGTGCTAGCACTCTCTTCAAATATACCAAGTATGAATTTACGGTTTGTATATTTACTTCTTGGCATCATTGCTTTATTGCCGTTGGCTATGCCCATTGATGAAAAATGGTTTATTCCTTGTCCATTCCATCAGCTTACAGGTATGAACTGTCCATTTTGTGGAGGACAACGAATGATCCGTGCTCTGTTGCAAGCCGACTTTACTGCTGCATTTTCATACAATCCGTTCCTAATATGCAGTTTGCCACTTTTCTCCATTTGGATAGCACGCTATATGTTTCCTTTACAAATACAACGTATTCATTATTTGTCTCAAATCTGTACCGACCGTACATTTTTTCTATACTTATTAACTGCTTTATTTTGGGGATTGGTCAGAAATCTTTAGTTTTGCAAAAACTATTTCATAAAATATTTGAATATGGAAGAATATGTTCAAAAGGGTTTGTTGAATACAGGTGACATCATCAATAAAGGTTGGGAACTAACGAAAAAGCATTTTCCTGTATTTCTATTAATGGGCATTCTAATGTTTTTTATCAGCGAATTGCCTGGTATCCCCTTCTCGCAAGCCTATATGGAACGATTTTTAGCATATGGCGGAATTGTAAGTCAAGAACAATGGCTGGAACTTATGGTTACTAGCGGTGAATACTGGTCCTTGTTCAAATGGGTATGTCTCCTTTCGTTTTTATGCTTTTTCATTTATCGATATTTGGAAGTCGTTTACTGCCGGATGTTGTATGCCGCTACAGAAGATATGAAAGTAAAAATATCGGTCGAGCTGAAAAATGCACGTCATAGTTTTTGGTTCTATCTCGGTGTATTTATCGTATATATCATCTTACTCTATTTAGGTATTATCTGTTGCATCATTCCTGGTATATTCATAGGCATTCGATTCATGTTTGCTCCATATATTGCGGCTAACCACCCCAATTTGACTTTTAGTGAAGTGTTTTTACACTCGTGGCAAATAACAAAAGGCCATTTCTGGAAATTATTTTGGATAGAAATCGTATCTTTGGGAATTCTCCTTATTGGGTTTATTTGCTGTTGTGTAGGAGTGCTGGTTAGTATCGTACTCGTTCATTTGATGCATGCATACGTTTATAAACTACTTTCTGATGCCCATCCTATTTTATTAAACACCGATACAGAGATCTTTGAACAATAAAAATAAGCCTGAGCAACTCAGGCTTATTTCCTTATACCATTTACAAATTACTTTTGTTCAGGCATTACAATCCACATGATGAGGTAGGCCAACAGACCGAAACCACCAAGAAGGATACAAAGTAACCATACGATACGAACGATGCTTGCATCCAAACCAAAGAATTCAGCCAAACCACCACATACACCTGCAAGCTTCTTGTTTGCAGAACGAACTAACTTCTTTTCAGCCATTTTACTTAATTTTTAAGATTTGAGTGCAAATGTAAGAAAAAACATCCCCTCATTTACATTTATACTCTTAAAAGTCCTTAACAGATACCCTTTATAATCTAATTTATTTGTTCCTTTGCAGCAAATTGGGGATAAAAGTGGATAAAGTGAAGAAAGCCGGTTCTTTTTTTAATATGCAATTTGTAACTTCCAGCATCAGCACCATGTTAGTGCTCCTTCTGTTGGGAATGGTAGTCTTTTTTGTGTTGTCGGCCAACAATCTGTCGGATTATGTCCGTGAAAATATCGGATTCACCGTTTTGATGAGTGATGACATGAAGGAAGCCGAAGCACTCAAATTCCAAAAAGAATTGAATGGGAAGGCTTATGTAAAAGAGTCGCAATACATATCCAAGGAACAGGCCTTAAAAGAACAGACCGAAGCCATGGGAACCGACCCTGCAGAATTCTTGGGTTATAATCCCTTTACCGCTTCTATCGAAATCAAACTCAACGCCGAATATGCCAACACCGACAGTGTTGCATGGATTGAAAAACAAATCCTGAGGAACAAGAAGGTTATGGAAGTGAACTACCCACAGGATTTGTTGGATACGGTAAACCGTAATATCCAACGTATCAGTATACTGCTTCTAGGATTGGCAGCATTGCTTACACTTATTTCCTTTGCTTTGATTAACAATACCATCCGTCTTGCCATTTACTCCAAGCGCTTCTTGATACACACCATGAAATTAGTAGGTGCAAGTTGGGGATTTATTCGCAAACCTTTTTTAGTCAGAAACTTATGGATAGGAATCCTTGCGTCCGTCATGGCGGATGCCGTTCTTCTCGGCATGGCATATCTATTGGTTAAATATGAACCCGAGCTGATAGACATTATCACACCGGCTACTTTATTGTGGGTCATGCTATCCGTTCTACTGTTTGGTATATTCATCACTTGGATGTGTGCATATATTTCCATCAACAAATATCTGCGCATGAAAGCAAGTACGCTATATTACATATAATATAAAAATAAGAAAATATGGATAAAAAGAAATTAGCCTTTGACAAGACCAACTTTATCTTGTTGGCTGTAGGAATGGCAATCATCATTTTGGGATTCATTTTGATGACAGGTTCCGGCTCTACAGAAGGAACCTTTGAACCCGACATATTCAGTACACGTCGCATCAAAGTAGCTCCTGCAATATGCTTCTTTGGTTTTATTTTTATGATTTACGGCATTCTGCGCAAACCTAAGAAAGTTTGATTGTTGTTATGGATATATTTGAAACCATTGTCATTGCGATAGTAGAAGGACTCACTGAATTTTTACCGGTATCCTCTACTGGTCACATGATTATCGCACAGAATCTACTCGGAGTAGAAAGCACGGAATTTGTCAAGGCTTTTACCTTTATCATTCAGTTTGGTGCTATTCTGTCGGTATTGGTATTGTATTGGAAACGCTTCTTCCGTTTGAACCATAGCCCGGTACCACCAGGTTCCGGAAGCTTTCAATGGCTATTGCATAAGTTCGACTTCTATTGGAAGCTTTTTGTAGCATTCATTCCTGCAGCTGTTTTGGGGTTGCTCTTCAGTGATGCCATCGATGCCATGCTCGAAAGTGTAGTAGTTGTAGCCGTCATGCTGGTTGTAGGAGGAGTTTTCATGCTTTTCTGCGATAAGATATTCAATAAAGGAAACGATGAAAACCAACTGACCGAAAAACGTGCATTCATGGTGGGTTTGTATCAGTG
>JAEIGA010015229.1_pt1 | contig 11709 bp, 11 predicted proteins | sample 9270691 | NCBI WGS metagenome assembly JAEIGA01 (sample SAMN17057246, study PRJNA624740) | gut metagenome | biome: biome; isolation source: fecal sample | host: Bos grunniens | place: China: Xizang | collected 2019
ACTTAATACTTTATGTATTTTGTCAAAGACTCAATACGCAGAGGTATCGAAGCGGTCATAACGGGGCTGACTCGAAATCAGTTTGTGGATAACACCACACGAGGGTTCGAATCCCTCCCTCTGCGCCAATAAATGAACGGTCGGTTTTTTCCGACCGTTTATTTATTTTCACAGTCGGTCGGTCTCGAACACTGCACCGTAAGGTGCGAGGGTTCGCATACCCCATCCGAAGATCAACAAGCTCGCTTGTTAGGCGTAGGATGAGGGTATCTTCACCGTAGGTGAATACCCCTCCCTCAACCCATTTGGCTTGAATTGAACCTTTTTAGCTCATGGGTCGGTTTTTCCGACCGTTTATTTACTTTCACAGTCGGTCGGTCTCGAACACTTCACCGTAGGTGAATACCCCTCCGCAAGCAACCCATTCGGGTTGGATTGAACCTTTCTTTTTGGCTCAGAGGAAGTGGATTCTCACCATGCGACGCAGTCGCAGGGTTCGCATTTGAGCGTAAGCCATCGGGGAGCTTGCTCACCAGTGGCGGAGCGATAAATCTTCGCGTAGCGAATACCCCTCCCTCTGCGCCAAACAAAAAAGTCGCTAAAAGTCTGATTTTCTCAGACAATTAGCGGCTTTTTCGCATTTTTTGGTTTGTATTTTTTTGTGTGATTTTGTTCGTTTTTGTGTATAAAATGATGTCAAAATGATGTCAAATTTATTGCGGTGGGGTTAGTGGATGCTGTACTTGGCGTTGAGCCGCCTCATAATCGTCAGGGCAAAAACTCTCACAAAAGTGAATATTTCTGCAAGCACTCCTTGCGAGTGCTGTTTTTTTATTTGGTACAGCGGGGATAATTTTTAAGGTGTGCTGAAATACAGCTGGTTTTAGACATGTTTTTATTTTGCAGTCAACCTACAAAACAAATACGTTATAATCATTGCAATAGCGCCCTCGGTGAACTTCATAACAAAGTATCTTTTCTTAGAAATTCCTTTTGGCAAAAGCCCGAATGCCTGCATATGCACGGAGAAGCCGGAAAACCCGAGTGCCAGTGCGATAAGGGGAAGTGCAGCGGAGCGCGGGAGCCCAAGCGCGCCTATCATCGCACTGCCGCTGCCAACCTCAATAAGCGCGGAAATCATAGCCGAAAGATACGTGTCTCTTACAAGAAAAGACAAAACGCACGACAGGTATGAAAAGAAAATTATATACGAAAATACCGCGATGCAAGAAAGCCCGGCATTTTTTATTGACTCCGAAATGTTAAAATACTGCCTTGAATTATTGCCTTGAAATTTGATATTACTGCATTTTTTATTTACAAGCATTCCAACTGTAATTGTCGCTGCGATAATGCTTATATACAGCAATATACCGTCGCGTACACTTTTTAGCATGCACGCCCCTATTGCCGAAATCACGAACGGTGCGGAAGGATTATTGACAAGTCCTATAGCATTCTCAAGCTCCTCTTTCGTGATTTTTCCGTCCGAGAACATCTTTGACGCCATTCTCACGCCGATAGGAAAACCGCAGACGTTTCCGCATATCAGTGCCGGCTTCATACAGGGAGATATACCGAATATGCGCCATAAAAGAGCAGACCTTCCGCTTTGCGTATCCGAGAACGCTGAGGCGAGAAAATCCGAAAGCACCATAAACGGAAATACTGTCGGAAATATAGAGTATAAACACGTTTTCGCACTGTTTACTACCGCGCTTCTGCACGCCTCGGCATTGGTAACTGTTACGAAAAAGAAAAAAACAAAGACAAACGGGTAAAGCACACTGCGTGTTTTCTCGTGTATAATAGCTCTCTTTCGGACGGCATCGGCATTCGTCGTCATTTTTTCTCGGCTCCCTCATACATTTTATTAAGCGCAAAACAGCAAAATCATTAAAGAATATGTAAGGTGAAGAAGCAAAATGACAGAAAAAAACACTAGAGAAAAGGAAAATAAAATCTCCGGAGCTTTTGGTATCCTCTCGCCATTTCACATAGAAATTAACAGAATAAAAAATGGAATATCATTTACAGCATCGGGCGTTATAGGCATTAACGATTTTTCTGACGGGCGCGCAATTCTTTTGACACACGGCGGCAGAATTATAATATCGGTTGTAGGGCTGACGGTGGCTATATACGAGCATAACACGGTTGAAATAAGCGGAAGAATTGAGGAGGTAAATTTCACGTATGGTAAGAATTGATTGTCTGATATTCGGTTACAGACGCATTAAAATCGACCCCTCAAAAATTTCTATTGCCACCTCGCGCCTTTTGCGTCTTGGCATAAGCATAAAAATAACTCCGGACGGAACGTTTTGCACGCGTGAGCGAGACAGTAAAAAAACGCACACGGCTCTCATGGGCATCGAATACACCGAATCCGACTGCCTTGGACTTGTAGGAGCTTACAAAAGAATAAAAAACAAGCCGCTGGTGTTTTCTGCCGTTCTCATTTCGCTAAGCTTAGCGCTTTTTTCAACGTCTTTTGTCTGGGATGTCAGAGTTGACGGAAATACGACGCTTACAGATGCGGAAATTGTATCGGCATTAGAAAAATGCGGACTGGGAGTCGGAGATTTCTGGCCGGATATAGACAGAAGCGCTCTTGAAGCTGAGCTTCTCACGACGAGAGATGACGTAGCCTGGGTAAATATTAACCGCAGGGGAAGCGTTGCCTACGTAAGCGTTATCGAAAACGAGAAGCACACAGAAAATGCTCCGACCGAAAAAGGAAAATACGCAAATATCGTCGCAACTGCTGACTGCATCATTGAAGAAATTACCGTTACAAGAGGAACGGCGGTTGTTAAGAGGGGAGATGCGGTAAAGCGCGGAGACCTTTTGATATCCGGAACATTGCCCGATGAAGCAGGGGGTGGATTTTGTTATGCGGAGGGGCGAGTAGTGGGCAGAATGAGCGACACCGTCAGCGTATCGGTGGACCGAAAATACGAGAAAAAGGTCGCGAAAAACAAAAAAATCACCTCGGCTATGCTAAAATTATTTAAATTAAACACAAATATTTTTAAAAGCTATAGAAATTTAGGTGAAGAATGTGATATAATAAAAGAAATTAAAACCTTTTCTCTTTTTGGAAAAGCGAGATTGCCCTTAGAGATAATGATTGAGTACGCCGTAGAATATTCAAAGGAAGTGTGCGAGTATACTGACACCGAGCTTGTATCTATCGCTTCATCGAGGCTTGCCTTAGCAACCGATGCGCGTCTTTCGTCAGCTGATTTAATGAAAATACGTACGCACGGCGGCTTTACCGACGAGGGCTACTCTATGACAAACGAGCTGGTATTTACAAAAGAGGCAGGAGTACCTCTTGAGTTTTGGGTTGAATAATTCTTCACCAAAAAAGTTTCAAAAAGAAAGGCTCATACGAATGAAGGAACTGATAGTAACGACAAATTCAAATGAAATAACATCCGCTATCTTCGGCGCGTTTGACTCTAATGTCAGAATAATAGAGCGAGCCTTTGATGTACGCATTTCAAACAGAAATACCGACAGCACCGACGGTGATGCTATAGTGGTAACAGGAAGCGAAGAGAACGCGGCTCTTGCTGCCAGAACGCTTGAGTATCTGAAGCATATGAGCGGCGCAGGAGAGGTAATAGGAGAGGGAGGCGTAGAGTACGTTATAGGACTGGTAAAGGATAATCTTGATGCCGCGCCGGATAACCTTATTCGTGACGTTATATGCGTAACCAACCGCGGAAAGCCTATAAAGGCAAAAACTCTCGGACAGAAAAAGTACGTTGAATCAATACGAAAAAACACCATAGTCCTTGGGTTAGGCCCGGCAGGTACCGGAAAAACGTTTCTTGCGGTAGCAATGGCTGTTGAGGCGCTTCGCAATAAATCCGTAAACCGCATAATACTCACAAGACCCGCTGTAGAAGCAGGCGAGAGACTCGGCTTTTTGCCGGGAGATTTGCAGAGCAAAATAGACCCCTACCTGCGCCCGTTGTACGACGCTCTCTTTGAAATGCTCGGAGCAGAGAATTATCAACGCCATATGGAGCGCGGAACTATCGAGATAGCGCCGCTTGCGTATATGCGAGGCAGAACGCTCGACGATTCGTTTATTATCCTCGACGAAGCGCAGAACACGACACCCGAGCAGATGAAGATGTTCCTAACCCGACTCGGCTTCAACTCCAAGGCGGTAGTCACGGGTGACCTGTCGCAGACGGATTTGCCGTTTGGAAAAAAGAGCGGTCTGTCCATAGCGTCTAGAATTCTTGAGGGAATTGAGGGAATAGGCATACACAGATTTACAGAGCGCGACGTAGTGCGCCATCACCTTGTCAAGAAGATAATCTCCGCTTATGATGCCTACGAGAGCGAACAAACAGCGAAAAAGTTTAAAGCAGAAAAGAAAAACACAAATAAAGAATAAAAAAGAGGGCAGAAATTTATTTCAAGCCCAAAGGGACAAGCTATGAACAATAAATTAACTGTTAATTTTTCAAAAACACGTGACTTTGACTGTATTGATTATTACTTTAAGCACATCGTAAGACGCGCCATTGCCACGACACTTTGCTACGAGGGATTTGACTCCAACGCCGAGGTTTCGGTAACGCTGTGTGATAACGCCTACATCAAAAAGCTCAACAAAAAGTACAGAAACAAGAACACAGCGACAGACGTTCTTTCGTTCCCAATGTATGATTTTAACCTTGAGGACGGTAGTGAATTTGCAGAGGATGAAGAGGTTATGCTCGGCGATATAGTCATTTCTCTTGAGCGCGCAGAGGTACAGGCTAAGGAGATAGGCAATACTTTTATGGAGGAGGTAGCCTTTCTCACAGTACACTCGATGCTTCATTTGCTTGGCTACGACCACGAGGCAGGCAAGGACGAGGAAGAGGCGCAGTGCCTTGCGCAGAAGGACATTATGAAGATGCTTGACATCTGAAAAGACTGAAAGGTGACGATATGAAGAAAACAGCGTTTATCGCCATAGTTGGCAGACCAAACGTAGGAAAATCAACTTTGCTTAACTCAATTCTCGGTGAAAAGGTGGCTATCGTATCAAAAAAACCGCAGACCACCCGCAACAGAATAACGGGTATACATACTATCGGGGAAAATCAGTTTATTTTCCTTGATACTCCCGGCATTCACTCACCGCGCACACGCCTTGGTGACTTTATGGTAAAAACCACAGCCGAGACGCTCGGCGGAGTAGACAGCGCTATACTTGTCGTAGAGGCGCGCGAGGAGGTTGGCGACATTGAGAAAAAAATTATAGAGCGCTTTAAGTCCGATGGAATACGCGCAATTCTAGTAATCAATAAAATTGACACCGTCAGACGTGAAAATATTATAAAGACCATATCGTCTTATGCCGAAGCCTTTGATTTTGAGGCTGTAATTCCGATAGCGGCAAAAAGCGGCAAGGGCGTGGAAACTGTTATCTCAGAGTGCGAAAAGTTTCTCGCCGAGAGCGACTGGTTTTTTCCTGATGACATTGCCACCGACCAGCCCGAAAGGCAGATAGCGGCAGAAATTATCCGCGAAAAGCTGCTTCGTTCGCTCGATGAGGAAATTCCTCACGGCACGGCAGTAACTATCGAGGAGTGGCGTGAAAAGCGCGGCACGGTATCAATAAGAGCCGAAATATACTGCGAAAAGGCGTCTCACAAGGGCATTATTATCGGCAAGGGTGCCGCAACAATCAAGCGCATAGGAACTTATGCGAGAGAAGACCTTGAGAAAATGCTTGACGCTAAGGTCTTTCTTGACCTTTACGTGCGCGTAAAGGAAAACTGGCGCGACAGCGACTTCAATATTTCTAACTTTGGATATAGGGAAGAAGAGTAATGCTAAGCGAAGTAAAGGGTTTGATAATTAAGACGGTCGATATTAAGGAAACCGACAGACTTATCACCATATTCACCGAGGAGCGAGGTGTCCTCACGGCTCTGGCTCGCGGTGCAAGGTCGCTAAAAAGCCGTAAGATGTCCTCAACAATGCAGTTTTGTTATTCAAGCTTCGTGCTTTACGAGCAGGGTGACAAGCTGTGGGTGAAAGAAGCAGAGCTTATAGAGAGCTTTTTTGATATAAGAAACACAATAGACGGTCTCGCACTCGCGACTTATATCGCAGAGGTTCTCTCCTACGTTACCGTAGAGGCTGCGGAAAGCGAGCTTTTACGCCTGTCCTTGAATTCTCTTTACGCAATTTCGTCGGGCAAGTACTCGCTTGCTAAAATAAAAGCGGTGTTTGAAATCAGAGCCGCCTCAATTCTCGGCTTTATGCCGGATGTTATCGCTTGTCGGGAATGCGGCAGGCGAGAGGGCGATTTTATTTTCGATATTATGGGCGGCAGCCTTGAATGTCCCGAATGCCGTACAAGACGCTCGGAGGAGGGAAAAGAGCATCTGATGCCGCACGAGGCGTCGGTCGCCTGTCTTCTAACGGAAGGCGCAAAGCACGCGCTCGCTTATGCTGTGCATTCTCCGCCATCGAGAATATTTTCCTTTAACATTTCCGATGAGGATATGAAAACAATGTCACGCGCTGCTGAGGAGTATTTGCTTAACCAGCTCGGACACAGCTATAAAACTCTCGAATTTTATAACAGCGTAAAGCGCGACTGATATTTTTATCTCAGATACACAACATAAACGAAAGGTAGAGAAATGCTTTTTACAGCCAAAACGCTCGAAACTCTCGAGTACAACAAAATAATAAATATGCTCGCAGAGTGCGCCTCTACCGAGGGGGCGGCTTTCAGAGCGCGCTCGCTTACGCCAACTGACGATTACGACGTTATAATCGACAGACAGACAAAGGCTGACGATGCCAAAAGGCTCATAAACGCTAAGGGATATCCATCGTTTTCTGCCCCCGAGCGCGTCGTGTCATCGGCTGAGCGCGCATACAAGGGAGGAATACTTTCTCCCTCTGAGCTGCTGGATATAGCCTCGCTTTTCCGCTCGGCGCGTATGATGCTTGACTATATCAAAACCGACAAGCCGTTTGAAACATCTCTGGACGCGGTATTTATGCGCCTTATATCAAATAGACCGTTGGAGGATAAAATAACCCGTTCTATACTTTCCGAGGATATGATTTCGGACGAAGCAAGCGCAGCGCTTGCCGATATAAGACGCAAAATCAGACTTACCAATAACAAAATTAAGGATATTCTCCAGGGATACGTTGGCGGTCAAAGGCTTAAATATCTGCAGGAAAACATAGTCACAATGCGCGGCGGCAGATACGTCGTACCTGTTAAATCCGAGTACAAGAACGAGTTTCAGGGCCTTGTTCACGATACCTCCTCATCCGGTGCAACGCTTTTTGTCGAGCCGATGGCGGTAGTAGAGGCGAACAATGAGCTTAAGAGCCTTTCGTCTATGGAGGAGCAGGAAATAGAGCGCATACTTGCCGAATTTTCCGCGGAATGTGCCGAAGCTTCTTCTGTTATCACGCTTAATTATCACAATATAACCGACATAGCATTTTATTTTGCCGTAGCCACTCTCGCTATGCAGATGAAGGCTGAGCGTCCGAAAATAGTTCAAGATGCGCGCATAAATCTGAAAAAAGCGCGCCACCCGCTTATAAATCGCGAGAAGGTAGTGCCGATAGACGTAGAAATAGGCACGGACGCGAGAACGCTTATTATAACAGGCCCCAACACGGGCGGAAAAACCGTAACGCTCAAAACTATGGGACTTCTTTCTCTTATGATGCAGTCCGGGCTTCAGATTCCGGCACTCGAATCCTCAGAGACGGGAATATTTTCAGAGGTTCTTGTCGATATCGGTGACGAGCAGAGCATTGAGGCATCACTCTCTACCTTCTCCTCGCATATGGTCAACGTGGCGGATATACTTAACAGAGTAACAAGCCGCTCTCTCGTGCTTTTTGACGAGCTTGGCTCGGGTACAGACCCCATTGAGGGCGCGGCGCTTGCTATAGCTATCCTTGAACGCACGGCAGAATGCGGAGCCGTCACAGCGGCTACTACCCACTATGCAGAGCTTAAGGCGTACGCTCTTGACACTGAGGGCGTGCAGAATGCATCGTGTGAGTTCGATATAGAAACTCTAAGACCAACCTACAGGCTTATTGTCGGCACACCCGGTAAATCAAACGCCTTTGCAATATCCGAGCGTCTCGGAATCTCTCCGGAGATTATAGCGAGAGCAGGCAAGCTTATCGAGCGCGATAACAAGCGCTTTGAGGACGTAATCGAGAGGCTTGATACGAACCGTATGCAAATGGAGCGCGAGCGCGAAATCGCAGAAAAAATGCGTATTGAATACGAATCCTTCAAGCGTCAAGCGGAGGAAGAATTAAAGAAGAAAATAGCCAAAAGCGAAGAAGAAATCGCAAAACAAACACTTAAAGCTAGGCAGATTTTAGACAGCGCTCGCGCTTCAAGCGAGTTTATTTTCCATCAGCTTGAACAGCTAAAAAAGCAAGAGGATAAAGAAAAGCGCAACGAAATGATGGCTTCCGCTAAGGAAGAGATGCGAAAGCGAATGCGTGAGTCTGAGCGCCTTATGACAGGTATAGATGTGCGCGATATAACTCTCGACGACGATTATAAGCTCCCGAGACCTCTCAAGGTTGGTGACAAGGTATTCCTCACCACCGTTCAGCGCGAGGGTGAGGTTGTTGCGCTTGCGGATAAAAAGGGAATGATTTCTGTTACCGCGGGAATTTTGAAAACCAAGGTTACCGAGGACAAAATCAGACTTCTTGACGGCAAGGTAAAATATGTAAGCGCACAGCCGCCAAAGGTCAGTGAGGGTAATGTTAAGAAGAGCGTAGCATCTTCCTTTAAGTCCGAGATTGACGTCAGGGGTATGATAGGAGATGACGCTTGGTTTGTCGTAGACAAATATCTTGACGATGCAGTGCTGGCGGGTATGCCGACCGTACGTATTATTCACGGTAAGGGTACGGGGGCTTTACGTGCGGCGCTCTGGAAATATTTCAAGACTGATAAGCGTATCAAATCCTATCGTCACGGCGAATACGGCGAGGGTGATGCCGGCGTTACGGTAGTAACGCTCGGATAAGACTTGAAAATAATATATGTAGGTAAGTATTATGCATTTTATAAAATACGATATCTCTGCCACTCGTGACGAGGTGATGTCTGTTATGCGCGATTCGACACTCGTTGTAAACGAGGAAAACTATGATACTTCGCGCGGTAAGCCCAGAATACACGTAAAGGAAAAAGGAGAGACACTTAAGCTCTCCTGTGAGATGACGGAGCGTGCGACAAAGGATAACGGATTTCTTGAGGGCACCTACTTCAAAGGCAGTGTGCGAGAGCAGGACGGCAAAACTACAGTAAAGGGGATTGTAATTACTGCCCCGATTTATCATCTTATTTTGCTGGCTTTAACGATTTTCTTCGTCTATCAGTGCATAGCTGTAGGGGGCATTTCGCTTATACCGATAATTATGCTTTTGTTCAGCTTTTTTATGTTCCGCGACGAGTACAGAAAACAGTCGATAATCAAGCGATATATATTCCGCAGCTTAAAAATCACCTATGCGCGTAAAAATCCCGATAAATTTCGTGGGAAAATGCATACTGAGAATTAGTATAAAACGGACGCCTTTATTTTATTGATATTTTACTTTAAACAATCAAAGAGAGAACAAATCGGTTTATATAATCCGAAATGCTCTCTCTTTTTCTGTTAGTGAAGTTTTATCGCTTGCCAAGGGCAAATATCGCATTGTTGCTTATGCGGCAATATATCTCGCACACGTGCGCCTTAGTTCTCCATCTGCTTTCCGAGGAACATTCCCGCGGTTTGCACGAGCTTCGATTCTATCTCATCGGAGATTTTGCCGTTTGTGGACATATCGTACTGCCAGGCAGAAACCACGCAGCCAACTATATCCCCCTCGCTTAAAATAGGCATAGCGCAGTTTACGTAGTGTGAGCCGCCGTCGTTAATAACCGCGATTGGCTCGCGCCCCTGTCCGCGCACGTAGAGCGAACGTCCCTCTACTATCTCCTCAAGGCCCCTCGAGATTTTTCTTTCCAAATAATCTCGCTTTGACGCACCTGACACCGCTATAACGGCATCTCTGTCGCAGATAAATATAGGTGACGACGAGGTCTTTTGCAGAGTGTCGGCATATTCCGTCGCAAAGGTTTGCATCTCGCCTATCGGCGAATATTTTTTGAATATAACCTCGCCCTCTCTGTCGGTGTATATCTCAAGCGGGTCACCCTCTCGGATTTTCATAGTTCTTCGTATCTCCTTGGGAATAACCACGCGCCCAAGGTCGTCAATTCTTCTGACAATTCCCGTTGCTTTCATATATATAAAAATCTCCTTGATTTACAGATTTCGGTGCTGTTAGTATTTGTAAGCCCGGGAGATTTATACTAGATATTCGTTTTCGATTTTAGCCTTTATTTCAAAGGTATGATTTTGTTTTTGTATTCAGGCTTTATGCCTTCCTTTATGTACTTTTGGAGCTTTTTGTCAGCAAGACGCCAATAGTGCAAATGATAAAGCATATTACCGATTATGATGCCGCGCCATCTTGCCGATTTTTTTATTTTTCCAAAGTAATATTTGTACCATCGACGCTCGGTAAAGCTTCTGAATTCCGGCTTAATCGAGGTGTATTTAAGCTTGTTTGTGTAATGCAGTGTTCTCGCCGCAAGAGGTGAGAGCAGAGCAAACTGCAAGGGCGTAACGTTCGTGAAAATATCGGGCGCATCGCTATGCACGAGAGCCTGTCTTTCTCTGTCGATAGTGAAGCCCTGATAATCCCAGCTGAAGCCTTCCTTATCAAAACAGAGCTTTATCAGCACACCTTTGTCGGTGTATTGCTGAAGTCTTTGATAGTCGGTATCAAATATAAAGTTACCAAGCGAATAGAAGATTACCTTATCGCCGACCTCTTCGTAATTCTGTACTACGTGAGGGTGATGTCCGACAACAACGTCAGCACCAAGCTTCAAATAATTTCTATATACGCGTCTAACCGCAGGGGGCATAATATGTGCAAATTCAGGGCCCGTGTGTACTACCACGACGCAAAAACGGCAGCTTTTCTTAACACCCTTTATCATCTCGGCTATTTTTTCGGTATTCTCCCAGCAAACAACACCTTCTCTGTTTTCGGTCGCCGCCTGGAGCTCCTCGTCACCCAAAGAAATAATGCCTATATCGGCGCCGTCGTTTTCAATAATAACAGGCCTTGACGCTTCATCTAGATCAAGTCCGAGGCCAACGGTCTTAACACCGTTTTCTCTTGCGATATTAAGCGTTTGTTCAATGCCGGCTCTGCCGCAGTCTGTTGTGTGGTTGTTTGCGAGATTCCATATATTTCCGTTTATTTTTTTAAAAAAGTATGCAGGCTGTTGGATTTGCGTGGAGAAGAGTCTTGTTTGCCGATGGCTCTGCATCGGTAACGCACCCTTCAACGTTCACAACGGTACAGTCTGTGTCTTTGAGATAGTCAAAAAGCTCTTTGTCAAGAAGGTCCTCCTTGTCATAGGTTCCCTTGAAATATTTGGACGAAAAGCCAACGTCGCCTGTAAATGCTATTTTAATCATTTTCTCACTCCTGAAAATTGTTTATTATATTATACAATATATTTCAGCCTAAGTCAAGTTGGCACTAATAAGACATAGAAAATTTCCATTGACAAGTGGTAATTACCGTGTTAGAGTTAGA
>JAEIGA010015230.1_pt1 | contig 11709 bp, 9 predicted proteins | sample 9270691 | NCBI WGS metagenome assembly JAEIGA01 (sample SAMN17057246, study PRJNA624740) | gut metagenome | biome: biome; isolation source: fecal sample | host: Bos grunniens | place: China: Xizang | collected 2019
GCTCTGCTCGCCCTCGTACTTCTGAATGAAGTCCAGAGCGCCCGAGAGTGCGATGTTGCCGAGGTAGCGGATCACTTCGTCCTCGGTCATGCCGATGCCGTTGTCCGATACCGTCAGAGTCTTGGCGATCTTATCCAGCGTTACCGTGATGCGGTAGGATTCGTCTCCGCCCTCGATCTCGCCCAGCGAGATGAGGCGGCGGTGCTTGGTGACGGCATCGGCGGCGTTGGATACCAGCTCACGCAGAAAAATATCCTTTTCGGAATAGAGCCATTTTTTGATGATGGGGAAAATGTGGGCGGTTTCAACCGAGATGTCGCCTTGTCTTGTTTTGAAATTTTCTTGATTCATAGGTATAAACCTCCTGTTTTGAAGAGTATGTATTCAAACGGCGCACCGCGAAAGCCGTGCGCCGTGGGGTGCTTGGGAAAGTGTACTATTAAGCGGGATCCTCGGGGTGCGTTTGGTTGTCCGACTCGCCGTCCGATTCGCCGTTATCCTTGTCGCACCTGCAAAAACGTGAGCGAAGGGCATTCCTCGCGTTGTCAATGCGCACCTTGAGGCGGCTGTGGTCGTACTTATACAGCCAGTGAGAGTGCTCGTAGTGAACCTCCTCGTCGGCGTTGCCCACAGCGTTGTCGGAATAGTAGTTTGTGGTATCGGTGGGCTCACCGATGGCGACAAGACGCTTGTCAATGGAGCGCTTGACCAGCTCGATCACCACGGCGAACAGCGGTACGCCGAGGATGAGTCCGCCCACGCCCCACAGACTACCCATAATGGTGATGGCAGACAGGACAGCCAGCGAGCTGATGCCCGTGTTGTTGCCCTGAATGCGGGGGTAGATGATGTTGCCGTCGATCTGTTGGATAATGACGATCAGCACGACGAAAACGAAAAAGCGGGAGGGGTTGGAGATCAGCACGATGAGTCCTGCGGGGATCGCGCCGATAAAGGGGCCGAATACGGGGATGATGTTGGTTACGGCACAGATGGCGGCGATGAGCAGGTTGTATTCGGATACGCTGAATAGGGTCATGAGAATGAAGGTCACGATACCCACGGCAACGGCGTCCAGAAGCATGCCCTTGATGAAGCCGCCAAAGGTCTTGTCAACGAGGGTGACGACCTCGGTGACACGTTGGTCGGTCTTATCCGTGAAGTACGCCTTGCGGAACTTGCGGATCTGCGCGAATCGTTTTTCGCGGGAGGCGAGAATGTAGAAGGCGATGAACAATCCGATCAGCACGTCCATAAAGGTGCTGACGATCTTCATAATGCCACCCCACAGGTTAGAGATGAGATCTTTGCCTGCGGTCATGGACTCCAGACGGTTGAGCAGCTTAATGAGCGCGTTATCCACCGAGCCGAATACGTTTTCAATAACGGTAGTCAGCTTGTCCACGTCGGAGATGTCGATCTCCACGTCGATATTGGCGGTGATGACGTCGATGGCGCTCTGGACGAAGGCGAGCAGGCGGTTGAGGTAGACGTCGTAGTTATTGACGATCTCACGCAGGCTGTTGAGCAGCTCGGGGATAATGAGAAGCAGTACGGCGGCTACGGCGCCCAGCGCGGTGAGGAAGGTCATGAGTAGGGAAAGCCCTCGCCGCAGTCCCTTGCTCCGCAAGCGGCGGAAGGCGCGGTACTCGTAGAAATTCAGGATGGGGTTGCAGAGATAGGCGATGACGCACCCGATGATGAGGGGGGAGCAAATGCTCACCAGCCTTCCAAAAAAGGCAGAGAGTGCATCCATGCGGGAGATGGCGAACATGATGAGAGCGAGCAGGGCGATCGCACCAAAGAACAGGAGGCGGCGGTTGAGCCGACTCAAACGGCCGCGGGGATCTTGGCTTTTGCCGTTTCCCGTGTCGGGCTCGGTGGCGGGAATATCCTCCTCGGTAGGGGGGAGTTGATTTTGATCGTTCATGCGGTGTATCCTTTCGGGAGGAGATTACTCGGTGGGGGGGATATCGGTGGGGGTATGGCTATCCTTGCTTTTGCCCTTGGATTTGGATTTCTTGGAGGGGGGATTGTGTCTGCCAAGGTGGGTATAGAGGTAACGCTTGGCGCGGCGTAGGTGGAAGCGGAAACGGGAATGCTCGTACTTGTAGAGGAGTCCCGCATGCTCGTAGTGCAGATCCTGCTCGGCGTTGGCGATGGCATCCTTGGCGTAGTAGTCGGCGGTGTCGGTGGGCTCGCTCTTTTTGCTCAAGCGACTTTCCAGATAGCGCTTTGCCAGCTCGATGATGACGGCGAAGATGGGCACGCCGACCAGCATGCCGGCAATGCCCCACAGTGAGCCGCAAATGACGATGGCGATGATGACGCACAGCGAGCTTACACCCGTGTTGTCGCCGAGGATCTTGGGGCCGATGATGTTGCCGTCGATCTGCTGGATGATGAGAATGAGAATGAGAAACAGAAACGCTTTGGAAGGGTTAGAGATGAGAACGATGAAGAAGGAGGGGATGGCGCCGATGAAGGGGCCGAATACGGGGATCACGTTGGTTACACCCACGAAAGCCGCAATCAGCAGATTGTACGGGGAAATTTCAAAGATGGTGAGGAGCAGGAAGGTCAAAATTCCGATCACCAGCGAGTCCATGATCTTGCCGAAGATGAAGCCGCCGAAGGTTTCGTCCACCAGCGTCGTGACCTCGGTGATGCGCGCATTGGCCTTGTCCGAGAACATGGCACGGCGGAATTTGCGAATCTGTGCGGCACGCTTCTCTTTAGAAGCGAGCAGATAGAAGGCAATGAACATGCCGATGAACAAATTTTTGAAGGCGTTGAAAACGTACAGCAGACCGCTCCAAATATCGTTGAACAGATTCCCCGATGCGGTAGAGGCCTGCAGCTTATCAAGGAGCTTGGCAAGGAAATTCTCGGTCGAGCCGAACATATCGGTCAGGAGAGCCGCCAGCTTGTCCATGCTGGAGATATCGATGTCGATGGGCAGATTGGTTGTCACCTTGTTGATGACCTGCTGCAAGGATGCGAGCAGATTGTCGATATGGCTCTCGTAATTATTCAGCAGGTTGGTGATGCTGTCGGCAAGCTGGGGGATGATCATGAAGAAAATGCCCACGATGATGGCGAAGGCTGAGAGTACGGTCATGATCAAAGAGAGTGTGTGACGCAGACTGCCTTTACGCATGTGGGCGAACAGCCATTGCTCGTAGAACCGCATGATGGGGTTGCACAGATAGGCAATTGCACCGCCGATGATGACGGGGGAGAGGATATTCAGCACACCGCGGGCAAACCCGACCAGCTCGTCCATGATGGCGATGGAAAAGAGAAAGAGTCCAATCACGGCGGCACAGATCCAGAAGAGGGAGCGGCCTGAGAGACGCTTCTTTTGAGGCGCTTCGACCTGCGGTGTGGCGTTATGTGAGGAGTCGTGCTCGTTCATACGGTGTATCCTCCTTGCGCGGGCGTGTCCGCGGAATAATCTCTTTATATTATATATCATTCCCCGGCGTTCGTCAAGGGCTTGTAAATATTTTTCGCAATCTGCGTCCCATGTCCCCAAAAGAACCGCCTCGGTGCTGTGCGGCACCGAGGCGGGAAGAGCTTTATTAAAAGATCCAGTGGACGGGCAGGCCGCGGTCAAACACGGGGTAACGCTCACCGCGGATCAGGGGCAGGAGGTAGGCAAGGCACTCGTCGGTGACGTTGTTGCCGCGCTCGCTTATAAACTCGGCAGGAACCGAGCGAGTCATGTTGGCGATCTTGCGGATATCCTCGTGACCGACCTCAAAGGTGTAAGGCTCGTCCGAGAGGCGGCGAATGGTCATCATCTCGCGGGTGACACCCGAAAGGGCGGCGACAACGGCGGAGCGTCCCACCTCCAGCGATTCTTCAATGTCCTGCGCCGACACGAGATGTGCCGCACAGCGTTGGGGGAGGTTCAGCTCAACCGAGCGGACCTTGCAGCCGAATTTGTCCTTGACGGCAAGCTCCAGCGCCTTCGCCGTGCCTGCCAGATAGCGGTGACCGAATACGTCCACCGCGCCGCTCTGCGTTCCCTCGCCCACGTAGGAGCCGTCGGCACATTGCAGACCCTCGGAAACGGCAACCACCACGTTGGGGTGGACGTTCAGCGCCGCCTGTACGTCCTCGAAGAACGCCTCGTGAGAGAAGGGACGCTCGGGGAGGTAAACGAGATCGGGAGCTTGTCCGCCGACGATGCGACCCAGAGCCGAGGAGGCGGTCAGCCAGCCGGCGTCACGCCCCATGATCTCTACGATGGTCACGGCGGGGACGGTATAAACGGCGGTATCCCGCAGGATCTCCTGCATGGTGACCGCGATGTACTTGGCGGCCGAGCCAAAGCCGGGGGTGTGGTCAGTGCCCACGAGATCGTTGTCAATGGTCTTGGGCACGCCTACCACGCGGATGGGGTAGCCGATCTTCTCGGCGTATGCCGACACCTTGGCAACCGTGTCCATGGAATCGTTACCGCCGATGTAGAAGAAGTAGCGGATGTCGTATTTTTTCAGAATGGCGAACAGCTTGTCCATGACCTCGGCTTCGTCAGGCGCACCGGGAGCAGGGAGCTTGCGGCGGCAAGAGCCCAGCGCGGCGGCAGGGGTCAGAGTCAGGGTGTCCAGCGCGGTGTAGCTGCCGCTCTCATCGGGAGCGAAAATGCTATCCAGTTCAATAATATCCTCGCGCAAAAATCCGTCCACGCCGTTGCGCATGCCGTAGAGGTGGGGGATGCGCCCGCCCGCTTTTTGCTCGTCAAGTACACCGCGGATCACACCCGCGAGGGTGGCGTTGATGGCGGCGGTGGGACCGCCCGATTGGCCGACAATGGCATTGCCTGCAACGGTGTTGCCGTGTAAGATCGTGTTCATCATATGTTATAGTACCTTTCGTATGGAATCAGTGGCTATATATATCCATAGGATACCATAAAATCCTCCGTTTGTCAACCGCCCATGGATGAATCGTGCAGAGTTGATCAAATCCCGAAAAAACGCCTTGACAATCACGCGAAAATATGGTACAATGCCATTGATTAGATATTCTAACGATCAAATGCGACAAACGGCGAAGGTGCCGCTTGCCGAGGAGAAACGGAGAACGCAAAGGTATGGATGCACGGCTGGAAGAATTGAATACACTCCTGGAGGATACCTTCAGCTCCATTCTGCGGGTGGAGGAAAAGAACCTGCGCTCGGCAGGGGAGGGAAACCTCAGTATCTCGGAGTTCCACACCCTCCAGTCGGTGGGTGACGGCGAAGAGGGGCGCTCGGTCGGTGAGATCGCCGAGGATCTGGGCGTGACCGTGCCGACCGTTACGGTGTCGGTCAACCGCCTTGTGAAAAAAGGGTACGTCGTCAAGAGCAAAAGCCCGCAGGATGCCCGTATTACCCTGATCCGCCTGACCGACGAAGGGCGGCGTATGAACCGCCTGCACCGTTTCTTCCACGAGCAGATGGTCTTTGCTATTCGTAACGAACTGGCGGACGACGAGCTGGATTGCCTGCTCCGTTGCGTCCGTCGGCTCAACGTATTTTTTGACGAGCGCGCCTGACCTTGCTTTGCCGTGAATGACGGCGATTGGGGGCGGCAATCCTCTCACATATACCGAAAATTTTCATCAAAGGAGAAATAGAACCATGGCAAACATCAGAGAAAAGCTGGTAGACATCCTCGCCGAGTACAAGAACGTAGATCCCTCCGAGATCAAGACCGATCTTCCTTTTACCGAGCTGGGTCTGGATTCGCTGGACGTAGCCGAGCTGGTTATGCAGATCGAGGACGACCTGGGTGTGAGCCTGGAGATGTCCGCTCAGTATAACACCATCGACAAGCTGGCGGCGTATATCGAGCAGCAATAATCAATAAACCAAACAATACGCTCGAAGGGTGGCTTTGACAATGAAGATCAAAACCAAGCGCGCCGATTATGATGCCGTTATGGCAAAAAAACGGCCTAAGCATTACAAGCCGCACCGTCCCAACCTGTTCTTCCGCACGCTGATCCGCGTGGTGTCCCAGCCCGACCTGTGGGCGACCGATTTTTCCTATACCCGCGATTGGTCAAAGGATACCGAGGGCGGTCCGTATCTGATTTTGATGAACCACTCCAGCTTCATCGATCTCAAGATCGCCTACCGCATCTTCTACCCCATGCCCTTTTGCACCGTCTGCACGTCGGACGGCTTTGTGGGCATGCCGTGGCTCATGCGGCAGATCGGAAGCATCCCTACCCAGAAATTCGTCAGCGATCTGACGCTCATTCGCGACATGAAGTACGCCTTGAAGGAGAAAAAGACCAGCGTTCTCATGTACCCCGAGGCGAGCTATACCTTTGACGGGTGCGCCACGCCCCTGCCCTCGTCCATGGGCGGGCTGTGCAAGATGCTGGACGTCCCCGTGCTGATGGTCACCACCCACGGCGCGTTTGCCCGCGATCCGCTCTATAACGGACTACAGAACCGTAAGGTCAAGGTGTCGGCGGACGTCAAATGCCTGCTCACGCGCGCCGAGATCAAGGAAAAGACCGCCGAGGAGCTGAATGATATCATCGGCGAGGCGTTTACGCTGGATAACTTTGCCTGGCAGTATGATAACGGTGTGGAGATCAAGGAGCCCTTCCGCGCCGACGGGCTGGATCGCATCCTCTACAAGTGCCCCGCCTGCGGTCAGGAAGGTCACATGGAGGGCAAGGGCATCCACCTCACCTGCCACGCCTGCGGCAAGAGCTACGAGCTCACCACGCTGGGACAACTCAAGGCGACCGAGGGGAAGACTGAGTACCCCCATATCCCCGACTGGTATCGCTGGGAGCGCGCATGTGTGCGCCGCGAGATCGAGGCAGGGGAATACAAATTGGATACCGCCGTGCGCATCGGCATGATGGTGGACTACAAGGCCATTTATATGGTGGGCGAGGGACGCCTTGTTCACGACAGTAACGGCTTCCGCCTCGACGGATGTGACGGCAGACTCCACTACGAGCACAAGCCGCTGTCCTCCTACGGGCTCTACGCCGACTATTTCTGGTACGAGATCGGGGACGTGATCTGTATCGGCAACAACGATCGCCTTTACTACTGCTTCCCTGAGCAGGAGGGCGTGGTGGCCAAGACCCGTATGGCCACCGAGGAGATCTTCAAGATCGCCTGCGAAACCGCACGCGATAACCAACGAAAAAACTCTCCGAAAAGCGGAGAGTGATCCATACAAAAATGACCGCCGCGGCGTTTGCCGCGGCGGTCGTTTTTGCGCTGTTACTCAATCGAGATCACCTTGTACCCGTCTGCCTCCACGGCGGACTTGAGTACCTCGTCCTCGACGGGAGCGGTGAGGGTCACAACGGCTCGGTCGGCGGTGTGATCGGCGGTAGCGGATGTCACGCCCTCGATCGCTTCCAGTGCCTTTTTGACATGTGCCTCACAGCGGGGGCACATCATGCCCTCGATCTTCAGGATTTTTTCCATAGGTTGATCCTCCTTGTCTTGGGTTGTATTTTGATTTCCATTCGTAATGATATCCTCGGCGGGTGCTTCGGCTTTGCGTACCCGAAAAAGGTTCAGCCGCAGGGCGTTGGACACCACGCAAAGGCTGGATAGGCTCATCGCCGCCGCGCCGATCATGGGTGTGACGGTCAGCCCCGTGAGGGGGAGCAGAAGTCCTGCCGCCAGGGGGATGCAGATGACGTTGTAGATGAACGCCCAGAACAGATTTTCGCGGATGTTCCAAAGGGTCGCGCGGCTGAGCCTCACGGCGGTGACTACGTCGGATAGGCGACTGCCCATCAGCACCACGTCGGCGGCATCCACCGCCACGTCAGCACCGGCTCCAATGGCAACGCCCACGTTGGCGGCGGTCAGAGCAGGGGCATCGTTGATGCCGTCCCCCACCATGGCGACCTTCTCGGTCTGTTGCAGGCGGCGAATGACCGCCTCTTTGCCGTCGGGCAGGACTCCGGCGATCACCTCGTCCACACCGACCTGCGCGCCGATGGCGCGTGCGGTGCGCTCGTTGTCGCCCGAGAGCAGGATCACCCGTAGTCCCAGATCTCGGAGTGCGCGGATGGCGGCAGGGCTGTCGGCGCGGATGACGTCGGCAACCGCGATCATGCCCAGAAGCTTGCCCTCGCGGGCAAAGTAGAGGGGCGTTTTTCCTTGCTCGGATAATACCTCGGCGGCGGTCAGAAGGGAGGTGGGAATGGGAGAGGTCAGGCGGGACTCCGCCATCTCCTGCTTGCCGCCCCAAACGGCTACGTCGCCGTCAAGAGCCTCCACACCCAATCCCGTAAGGGTGGTAAATCGGGTCAAGGGTCGGGCAGTGAGCCCGTTTTCCTTTCCGTGTGCCGTGATGGCGTGGGCCAGCGGATGCTCGCTTAGCACCTCCAGCGAGTAGGCAACCGTGAGAAGCTCATGCTCGGATACCCCCTCTGCGGGGATCACGTCGGTCACGCGGGGCTCGCCGTGGGTGACGGTGCCCGTCTTATCCAGCACCACGGTGCGGATGCGCCCCATTTCCTCCAGAGAAACGGCGGTTTTGAACAGAATACCGTGGCGAGCACCCACGCCGTTGCCTACCATGATGGCAACGGGGGTTGCCAGCCCCAGCGCGCACGGGCAGCTGATGACCAGCACCGAAATGCCTCGCGCCAGCGCAAAGCCGATGCCCTTGCCTGCGATCAGCCAGCCGCCCACCGTGATCGCCGCGATCAGCATGACGACGGGGACGAATATCCCTGCCACGCGGTCTGCAACCTTGGCAATGGGGGCTTTGGTGGCGGCGGCATCGCTGACCATCCGAACGATATTCGAGAGGGTGGTGTCCTCACCCACCCGCACGGCCTCGCATACGAGATAGCCCGAGCGCAGGGTGGTGGCGGTGGATACCGCATCTCCGGCTGCCTTGTCGGTTGGCAGACTTTCGCCTGTCAACGCCGATTCATCCACCGCACCTTCACCCTCGAGCACGGTGCCGTCCAGCGGGATGCGGTCGCCCGCGCGCAGGATGAAGCGGTCGCCCACCCGCGCCTCGTCGGCGGGGACGGTGACCTCCTGTCCACCGCGCAACACGGTGACGGTAGGCGGAGCTAATTCCAGCAGAGCGCGCAGGGCGTCGGTGGTCTTGCCCTTGGCGCGTGCTTCGAGGAGCTTGCCCAGCGTAATGAGCACGAGGATCATGGCGGCGGACTCAAAGTAGAGGTCGTGCAGACGGTGCGCCGCGTGGGTCAGGTTACCCGCTACGGTGTCGGCACTCATGGCAAAGAGGACGTAAACGCTCCACCCGAACGAGGCGGACGAGCCCAGTGCCACCAGCGTATCCATGTTGGGTGCACCGTGGAGGAGACCCCGCACGCCGCTTATGAAGAATTTTTGATTGATGACCATTACCGCCGCGCAGAGCAGAAGCTGGACGAGGGCTATGGCGATGGGATTATCGGCAAGCGCGGCAGGGAGGGGGAGACCCCACATGACGTGACCCATAGCCGCGTACATCAGCGCGAGGCATAAGCCAATCGACCAAAGAAGGCGTGCAAGTAGGTGGTGTTCTTCGTGATCACTCTTGGACTCTTTACGAGGGGATGGTGTGCGTCCTCCCTCGTCCTTGGGGGATGCCCCGTAGCCTGCGGCGACCACCGCCGCGATCACGGCATCGGGGGGCGCGCCGCCCTCTACCCCCATGCTGTTCGTCAGCAGATTGACCGCGCAGGATTTCACCTCGGGCACGGCGGATACCGCTTTTTCCACTCGCGCCGCGCACGCCGCACAGCTCATGCCCGTGACGTGGTATTGCTTCATGAAAAGCTCCTTTCATAAGAAATCATGGGCGGCTCGCAAGCGAGCCGCCGGGGGATCAGGGTCGTTCCTCGTATCTGTAAATTTTGGAATTGTACACTCGCTTGGGGCGGATCTGCTTTCCGATCTTGCGGCGGGGATCCATGAGCACCACGTAAAAGGTGTCTCCAATCGAAGAATATTCAAAGGCACTGCCGTCGATGCGGGACAGCACGTACCGTCCCGATTTCTGGAAGTAGAAAACGTCACGGTACTGGGTTTGGCGAGAGCCGATACCGCGGGATGAATAGTCGGTGCGGAGGCTCTGCGTCTCTCGGATCATGTTGACCAGCTCGTCCTCCTCGACGGTGAAGCATCCCTCGCGGAGATACTTGGATTCTGCCACGACCGAGACCAGCATATACACCGCAAAGCCTATGCCCAAAATGGACATCAGAAAAAACATGATCGCAAGGGAAAGATTTAAGAAAGGGAACGTGTCCCCCGCAAGCTGTGCCTTTGACGGGAGTGAGGCGAAGCCGAGTGCCACAAAAATGCCTCCGAACAGGATGGCGGCGACCACCGTCATGGCGGCGAGGGGGACGCCCCCGTTGGCGCTTTTCATCAGTTCGGCGCGAATGGATTCTTTGGTAATGACCTCGCGGGTGGGTTGTCGATTCCACATGGCGTTGTCCTCCGATCACGCTTCGCCTGCGGTGTCGGCATAAGCATCGGCACACGCCACGAGGCGTGCCACGGCGGCGCGGAAACGGGCATCCGAGCGGATGGGTGCCCAGATACGGGCGGCGAACTGTCCGCGCAGGAGGCGGGCGCACTTGCTCACGCCCCGCGCCTCGGTGTCGGCGGTGCGATCGTAAATCACGCGGTTGATGGCGATGGAGGAGTAGGTCGCGGTGTCGGGGCGCTCGTCAAAGGCCACGGCATAGTCCACCATGTGCTCAAAGGCATCCAGCGCGGCGGCGCTCCGTCCCTGCGAGAGGTGGAGCATGGCGATCTGTCGGTAGGAGTTGGCAAGGCGGTCGGCGTAGAACAGGGGATCGTTGTCAAAGATCACCCCAAAGAGGGCAATGCCCTTTTCCAGAATGGCGATCTGCTCGGCGGGGGTGTAGCGCCCCTTGGAGATGTCGGGCACGCAGGCGAGGTTGTAAAGATGCCACCAGATGTTGTCGGCAAAGAGAATGAGATTCTTCTGCGCTTGCCCGAAGGCAACGTCACCCGTCAGCACGGTCGCCTTGACGATCTCCTGCGAGTAGCTCATGCTGTGAAGCTGATTGGCGATCTCCTGCGCCTGCACGTCGTCGCCGAGCTGGTGAGCGTAGATGTCGCACAGGGTCTTCTTGGTTTGGTCGCGCAGGCCGTCGTCGGTGCAGTCGTCCAGAATGTGGCGGCAGAGGGACACTGCCTCGCCCAGCGCGGCGCTGATGGCACTCCTGACCTTTTCCTGATCCTCACTTCCCGACTCGGCAACCAGCGCGGCGTACAGAGAGAGCACCGATGCAGTCTGGAGCTGGAGGGAATAGTCCGAGGGGATGTCCGCCATGGCGTGACGGAGCAGCTCCAGCGCCTCGGGGATGCGGTCGCGGTCGAGCAGGCGGTCTGCCTCCTCGAGATAGGCGGCAACCTTCTGCTCCTTCAGGGCGTTGTTGTAGCAGAGCAGCTCGTCCATGGACACGCTGAAATAGTCGGCAATGGCGGGCAGAGCGTTCATGTCGGGGTAGCACACGCCCGACTCCCAGCGGGACACCGCCTGGGGAGTCACACCGAGATGCTCGGCCAGCTTGTCCTGGGTCACATCGTTCTTTTTGCGAAGCAGGCGAATCTTCTCGCCGATCTTGATCTTGGTTTCCATAAGATAATGTATCCTTTCTCACATAGAAACATGTGTTGAAATCTACATATATTATACTATATTTGCCGAGATTTGTCA
>JAEIGA010015231.1_pt1 | contig 11708 bp, 10 predicted proteins | sample 9270691 | NCBI WGS metagenome assembly JAEIGA01 (sample SAMN17057246, study PRJNA624740) | gut metagenome | biome: biome; isolation source: fecal sample | host: Bos grunniens | place: China: Xizang | collected 2019
ATGAATATTAAGGATATGAAGTCGAAGGGTTGTCGCCTCTCGGCAGAGGATATCTATTCTATTAACAAGAATTCGATTAAGGACGCAATCGTTATTTTTGGTAAAGGTTGTACCGGAGAGGTTGTATCGGATAAGGGACTCCTCTTTACCAACCACCATTGCGGTTATGGCTCGATTCAGGCTCTCTCGTCAGTCGAGCACGACTACCTAAAGTATGGCTTCTGGGCGAACAACCACAGCGAGGAGATTCCTGCCCCGGGTCTTACCGTGCGATTTATCCGTAAAATTTCGGATGTTACAGCCCAAATTACGGGAAATATTCCTTCAAATGCAAAGGAGGAAGAGCGTAATAAAATAGTAGCAGAAAACGTTAAAAATCTCCAAAAGGAGTTGAAGGCAGAGAATAGTGATAAGGAGATTCAGATAAAATCATTCTTCGGAGGTAATCAGTTCTTCGCTTTTGTTATCGACACTTTCAAGGATATTCGCCTGGTGGGTACTCCCCCATCGTCTATAGGTAAATTTGGTGGAGAGACCGACAACTGGATGTGGCCACGCCATACGGGCGACTTTTCGGTATTCCGCATCTATGCCGACAAGGATAATAACCCCGCAGAATACTCGAAAGATAACGTTCCCTATAAGGCAGAAACTTATCTGAAAGTCTCGCTCAAGGGGTATGAGGAGGGAGATTTTGCAATGGTTATGGGCTTCCCCGGCTCGACGCAGCGATATATGACTTCGTATGAGATTGATGATATGCTCACGGTCTCTAATCCTAACAGAATCTTTATTCGCGGAGAGCGTCAGGCTATCCTCAAAAAGGATATGGCGGCAAGTGATAAGGTGCGTATCCAATACGCCTCGAAGTATGCTCGTTCATCGAATTATTGGAAGAACTCGATAGGTATGTCGCGCGGATTGAAGCGTCTGGATGTAAAGTCAAAGAAGGCTGCTCAGGAGGCTGAATTTACCGCTTGGGCATCGCAATTTACCCTTGCTGATGATCCTCGCTATGCGGAGGCTTTGCCGCTGATTAAGGGGGCTGTGGAGGGCAAGTCCGCAATCGATCACGACCTCCAGTATCTGCAAGAGGCTTTCCTTACGGCTGTTGAGATAATCACCCCTGCCCGTATGGTGGATAAGGTTATGAATTCACCCCAAATGATATCTGGAAATGGTGCGATAAAGAGACTTGTTGAGCAGTTGAAGGGTTGGTATAAGGATTATAACGTAGAGACAGACCGCAAGGTTGCAAAGCGTATGCTTGCCATTGCGCGAGATAATATGAAGGTTCTACCTGCGATTTATGAGGTTATCGACCGAGATTTTGGTGGCAACATCGATGCCTATGTGGACAATCTCTACGATAATTCGATTTTTGCAGACGAGACGAAGATTTTGGAGGCTGTTCAGAGCCACTCTTCGCATCAGATTTTGTCAGACCCTGTGCAGACTCTTAAGTGGTCGGTTGTAGTGATGAACAACAAGCTGAAAAAAGAGAGAAAACCCTTCGTTGAACAGTATAATGAGGGTCATCGCCTCTATATTGATGGACTGATGAAGATGCAACCTGATAAGGCGTGGGCTTCGGATGCCAATTTTACTATTCGTCTGACCTATGGTAATGTTCTGCCTTATACTCCTCAGGATGGCGTACGTTATAGCTACTACACAACACTCAAGGGCGTGATGGAGAAGGAGAATCCAGAGAATCCGATAGAGTTCTTCGTTCCCGAAAAACTCAAGGAACTATATGCTGCAAGGGACTATGGTTGTTATGCAAATAAGAAGGGAGAACTTCCTGTAGCCTTCCTCTCAAATCTTGACATTACGGGCGGAAACTCAGGCTCGCCAATTCTTAATGGTAAGGGCGAACTTATCGGCTTGGCTTTTGACGGCAACTGGGAGGCGATGTCGGGTGATGTGGCTTTTGAGCCGGAGTTGCAGCGCTGTATAGGTGTAGATGTTCGTTATGTGCTATTTGTTATTGATAAATTCGCAGGAGCAAAGTGGCTTATTGACGAACTTGATATTGTAAAATAACAACGATAAATAGAAAAATAGTATGAGCGAAAAGTGTGCTACCCCAAACGATATCAACCCCAAAAATGAACCGATGGTAATATGTCCTGAATGTGGTGTGCCTGTACCTGCAAGTATGGAACGTTGTCCCTATTGCGGTATTCGTATGCCAAAGGGTTGTAGAATGTTGGTATATCGTATAATAGCGGTAGTTGTAGCAATTATTGCAGCTATTGTGTTGATGGTAACACTTCTGTAGGGATTTTAGGTTAATTTCCCATTCCTTTTTTAGGATATTTACAAGCCCCCTCTTTTTGTCAAAATCAGTGCGATGAGGACAAAAAGAAGGGGCTTGAGTGTTTGGCAACAGTCAAGCCCGGGTTAGGTTAGTTAGGTTAATGAGAAATGGGAGAACCCCATGTTTGTATTACAAAAGTAAATGATTTTTATTAAAAAACAAACTTTTCTTTGAAATTTTTACCAAAAAACTCAAATTTAGTTAAAATTTATAATTAAAAATTTTAATAACCAAACGATTTATAAAAATTTTAATTATTTACGACCATTGCTTGTGTTTTATGTTGATGTTCATCTGTTGCGCTGTGGTGTAAAGTTGTATCATTGATAAATTTCCCTTTTTTACCAACCGAAAGATGGCGGTTGCGATATGCTGATGGAGTGATAGAGTACTCTTTTTTGAATAGTTTTATAAAGTGTGATGTGTTAGGGAAAGCGCACTCGTGTCCTATTTCTGATACAGATTTGGTAGTAGATATAAGTAGTAGGCGGGAGTGTATTAGTCGTTGGCGAATATACCATTTATGGGGCGGCATATCGAAGTGGCGTTTGAACTCCTTTTTGAAAGATGTGAGAGATCGGTTACAAATTTCCGATAATTGTTCAATAGAGATATCTTTGAACATATGATTGTACACAATTTGCTCAAAATTTCCGCTTGCTACATCCATATTTCGTAGAAGTTTACTCTTTATGCAGCTGTCTCCGTGTGAAATCAGAAGATATAACAATTCGGTGAGTTTGATATTCTCTGCGGTTTCGTCGTGGCGAAACAACTCTTCACGCAGGTAGCTGTTTGTGTTTATAAAGAAACTTTTAATTGTGTTCCACGCCGGCATAGCCACATAGTTTCGTGTTCGACACCATTCGCAGGAGTGGTTGTTTGAGAAACGCACTCCATAGGTGATGTTAAGATGTGAGATAATATGTTGCAGGCTTGTCGGAGTGTAGTAAAAGACGATCTCTTCAAAAGGAGTATCTTCTTCTCCGATATTTTCAACGTGATGATGACCTATGCCCATATAGAATATTTCGCCCTTGGAGACTGAGCAACACTTGTCGCCGTAGAAGAAGTTTTTAGTTCCGTGCAGGATGTAACCTATGGCATAGCGGGACAGTGTAACGGAGCCAATATTCGAAGATGATGAGTCAACAAATTTTACAATTTGTGGCTGAGTTTGTTGGTTGGATTGGATGATAGGCATAATATTGTTTTTATAAGATTTTCGCACCATTCTGACGACAAAATTATAAAAACAATATTAAATATTACAATATTTTATTGTATTTTTTAGATTGCAAGACCAATTCAGTTAAATTTCAACCTTTTTAGACTTTTCAGGCGATGAAAAGATGTACAAACATTAAAATTATAATAGTCATAAAGAGCAGATTGGCAAAAAGATCACGCGCGTGAACTAATCCAACCGGAATAAGCACAGAGGCTGGTATTGCAACTATGGAAAAGAGTCCTACAGTTGCAGAAGGAAGGGAAAAAGAGACAAGTGTTATTGCCAAAAAAACAATATTGAATGCGAGTATGGTGCGTGGGCGTACAGCAACAGAACGCCGATCTCCGAAAAAGGCTATAATTCCACAGATGGTTGCAAATAAAATTATTCCCATCAACGTAAGAGCCACAACTGATTCAGAACTCCAAAGGGTGTATCCGTAATTTCCTGTAAAGGCTTCATATAGCGAAATTGCTGGTGTGGCGAATTCATCACCGCAGAGCCAACCGACATAGCAGGTTGCCGCAAGAGGGAAGATAGCACCGACAATCATCACGATTATTTCTCTCCACGACAATCCGAACATCATAATCGCCACAGGTAAGAGTAGAAGAAGGGTGGTGGTCGGAGCATAAAACAGAGGGGCAATACCTGCGCATAACCCGGCATAAAGAGCGAAGTTTAGGTCTGTTCCCCGAACATATCCTCCACAGAGATAGCGCATTGTCTGCACAGATAGGAGGGTTGCTATGGATACTGCCAGCGAATCTGTAGCGATAAATATGCCGCACGAAATAATTGCAAACAACGGAATTGTAATGGTTGTACGCTGAGGGTAGAGACCGAGCGAAGATGTTGTTTTTCCTATATTGAATGCGCTTATAAAAATAGTCAAACCGGATAGAATCCACCCCCAAACCGGATATGTCGATTGGAGGCGGTCCACCAACTCGCCGAGCGTTGCGATACCTCCGGTAATAAGCTCATCTCCATAGGGAGCCAGGGCAAAGCGCACGAACGCTATCGTTACGAGCAGGAGCATCAGCATAACGGATGCTGCGGGTGTTTGTCTGATGATAGATACTTGCATATCGCAAATATACGAAACAGAATCTTAAATTTCCCAAAAAATATTGTATCTTTACGCTATGTTAGAGAATTTTTATCAAACTGAACTTCTGGAAGCGGGGTGTGATGAGGCTGGTAGAGGCTGTTTGGCGGGGAGTGTATTTGCTGCTGCGGTGATACTTCCGCCCGATTTTCATCATCCGTTGCTTAACGACTCTAAGCAGATGACCGAACGTAATCGCAATCTGCTGCGAGAGGTTATCGAGCGCGAGGCTGTGGCGTGGGCGGTACAGGAGATTTCGGCTGCACGTATTGATGAAATCAATATTTTGAATGCCTCGTTTGAGGGAATGTCGCTTGCTGTTGCACAACTTGAGCCTCGACCTCAATTTCTTGCTATTGACGGTAACCGTTTCCGCACTACACTTGACATCCCATATACTTGTGTGGTTAAGGGAGATGGCAAATATGCCGATATTGCCGCCGCTTCGGTCTTGGCAAAAACCCACCGCGACGAGTATATGATGCGCTTGGCAGAGGAGTACCCGATGTATGGATGGGCGAAGAATAAGGGCTATCCTACCCGCGAACATCGCCTCGCGGTGCGGGAGTATGGACTGTCGCCTTACCATCGAGTTACATTCAACCACGAAATCGGACAACTCGAACTCTTTTAGTCTTTTCGGATATTCTTTATATTGATAAGTGTTTATTGAAAACAAACAAAACCACCTTCTGTCTAAAAAGAAGGTGGTTGTTTGTTGTAAAAGAGATAATATTATCCTAAACTTTCGGGGTATTAAGCATTTTTGATAACCTCACACATTGCGTCGTACTGCTCCTCCATACTCTGAAGGAGTTTGTATTGCGCGTGGGTGCGTACAAGGTTATGGTCGGGCGAGTTTGTGCGGTAGTATGTATCGCCGTCGATATAATCCATCAAGAAGCGTAAAACCTGCTCATAGGTGATATATCGCGCTGAGAATGCCAACCAATCAAGCTCCGACTGTGTGAGGGTTGAGCGACGCTGCGAGAGATAACCCTCTGCGTAGCCCTTAAACATCTCAAGGCTCATCGAGACCTTACTCAAGTCGCGGTCATCCTCTGCGCCCGTGTTTGTGTAGGAGCGGATTGCATCGCCAAAGTCATTGAGCGACGTGCTGCTCATAACAGTATCGAGGTCGATAACACAAAGCACCTCTCCATCCTTGTCAAAGAGGATATTGCTGATTTTTGTATCGTTGTGGGTAACCTTTGTCGGGATTGTGCCATTCTCGACCAGCTCCCAGAATGCGAGCATCTCTGCGCGGCGAGACTCAATCCAGCTGATTTCGGTGGCGAGAGAAGCCACACGACCTGCGGCATCGCGAGCGATAGCCTCATCCCACTGCTGGAAACGCCAACGGATGTTGTGGAAACCTTTGATTGTCTCTGCCAGCGGCTGCTCGAAGTCCGAAAGTTGCGATTGGAACTTACCAATACCCTCACCTCCCTTGTATGCCAAAGCCGGAGTGTCGGCACGCTCGTAGGTTACCGAGCCTGCAATAAAGGGGCACATTGTCCAATAATCTCCCGATTCGGTCTGCCAATAGGGTTTGCCATCGTGTGTGAAGGTTACAGTCAGCACTTCACGCATTGGGTCACCTCCCGCTGCCTCTACCTTTGCTTTCAGGTGGCGTGTTACAGCTACAATATTGTCCATCATAGATGGTACATCCGGGAAAATGGAGTGATTCTTGCGTTGGAGAATGTAGTCGGGGGCATCTCCTACGGTAAGAACCTTCAGGGTGTCGTTGATGAAGCCTGCGCCCATCGTCTCGATGGCCTCCAATTCGCCTTCGATAGCGAAGTGCGAAACAATCTCTTTCAAAAGTTCTTGGTTCATATGATTGTCTTATTGTTTTTGGTTATTCTTCGTTTTTTATTGAAAGATAGCAATTTGCGCCATTAGTAAATTATAGCCGACTCTGCTTACATCAGCAAAAGTTCGCCAAAAAATTCGGGGCGGTGGAAGTCGGGAGAGGTAACCTCGATGGGGTTCCAGCTTACATAGTGCGGAATACGGGTATTGTCGGCACATTTGTAAAAGTTGGCTCTCATCTTTTCGGGACGTACTCCCTCTTCGTATCCCAACAAGGTGAAAGGTATGCCGAGTACAACGCTCCACTCGTGGATGCCTTCGCGCTCATCAAATGCCTCATGTGGCAGCGTTGAGAAGCGGATTGTCTGTGCCATCAACTCCGTCGGGAAGTGCTCAACACCCTCATTTCTGCTCAAACGTTTTGCGGCAAGAAGAGTTGCTATGCAGTTCATCTCGAAGTTAAAGTATCCTTTGCCATCGGGGGATGCGAAAAACGCTTCAACACAACTGTCCTGCCATACGGCATCGTTATCCTCGGTGAATGCAGCCTTCACGCCTTCACCACGCACAAAGTAACGCAGGAATAGATGCGTCTGGTCTGCTGCCACATCAAACGAAACAATCGGGCAGTAGGGGAATTCTTTCCAATTAACAACATCTATTGATTGACGTTTTGCACCGATCTCCATCGCTGCATTCAATTCGTCAAATGACATTTTTGACAGACCCTCAATGCGAGGTACACATATTGTTTTCATATAACTTTGTATTTCGGTTACATCCCACCGAACACTCGTGGCGGAATACTCGAACAAAGTTAATAAAATTTCTCTGATGACAAAGTTCTGTCGGCTGAAAAAGCGTATTATTTCAAACAAATGAAATTACGCCTTCTGTTCTTTGGTTGAGAGAAGTCCGCAAGCAGCCTCAATATCCTCTCCGCGAGAGGCGCGGATGGTTGTCATAATTCCGCGAGCTGTCAGCGTGTCCCTGAATCGTTCCATCTTTGTCTGCTCTGGCGAAAAGTATGGCGAATCGGGAATCTTGTGGAATCGGATCAGGTTGATGCGACAACTTATTCCGTTCAGTAGGCGACACAGCTCTTTGATGTGACGAGGAGAGTCGTTCATTCCACTCATTACGATATATTCAAACGATACGCGGCGTTGGTGTGTGAAGTCGTATCGACGCAGAATATCAGCAACTTCGGCAATGGGATATGCCCTCTCGATTGGCATAATCTCCACTCTCTCCTCGCGGAATGGATTGTGCAGGCTTACAGCGAGATGCACCTTGGTTTTGTCGAGGAACTCTACGAGGTTTTTCGCCACTCCCGCAGTAGATACTGTTATTCGTGTTGGCGACCAGCCAAAGCCCCACTCAGAGGTGAGAATCTCAAGTGCCGGAAGCAGGTTTTCCATATTATCGAGCGGCTCACCCATACCCATAAACACGAGATTTGTGAGCGTGTTGCACTCTGGGAGTGAAACTATCTGGTTGATGATGTCGGTAGTCGATAACGAGTGCTGTAGACCCTGGCGAGCAGTAGCACAGAAACGGCAACCCATACGGCATCCAGCCTGTGATGATACGCAGAGTGTAGCTCTCTCTCCATCAGGAATATAAGCTGATTCAATCAAGGCTCCTTCGGCGGTTTTGAATAGATATTTTTTTGTTCCGTCTGTGGATTTTGATTCACGCAAAGGAGCTGACAGTCCGAGTGAAAATCGCTCTTTAAGCAGTGTTCGTCCAGCTGCTGAGATATCGGTCATTTCGTCAATAGATTGGACGTGGCGGCGGTATAGCCAGCGAGCAATCTGCTTGGCAGCAAATCGAGGTAGTTGCAACTCTGCGCAGAGTTGTTGCAGCTCCTCAATGGTCATTCCGTAAAGGCTTCTCATATCGAAAATCACTCTTATTTGACGCAAAGGTATAAACTCCTGTTGAGAATAGCAAAAAGATGTTGTCTGATATGGAATTTTGCCGTGTTTGGAGCGATTAAAAAGAAAATAAAGCAAAAAAACACTCTTTTTTACGGCTTTTTTAAGAAACGTGTTGCGTTTTTCGGAATATTATGCTTATATTTGCGACTACGTATGCCCGCTGACTATTATTTTTGGGGCATATATGACCGGAACAATTAAAATTTTAGATAAATGGAACTTAAAAAATCACCCAAAGCCGACCTTAACAATAAAAGAGGTCTTATGCTTGAAATCGGTTTGATAGTTGCATTGCTCGCAGTTATCGCCGTATTCTCGTACACTCCCAAGGAGTATCGCATCGAGAAGGTGGAGCAGTCGTTCGGCCCCATCGAAGAGGAAATCACCGAAATTACTCGTCAGGATCAGAAGCCTCCCGAGCCTCCCAAGAAGACCGAGATTACTGTGATTACCGACATTCTTAATGTCGTTACCAACGACACAAAGATTGCTACTGATTTCGACTTCTCGGAGTTTGATGAGGATATCGAGATCGTACAGCAGGTCGCTGTTGCAGAGGAGAATATCGAGGATGACCAGCCGTTCGTAAAGGTAGAGTCAATGCCTACATTCCAGGGTGGAGACCTTTTGAAATTCCGTGCTTGGGTACAGGGTCGTCTTCGCTATCCGCAGATTGCACAGGAGAATGGTATCACAGGTCGTGTACTTTTGCAGTTCGTCATCGAGCGTGATGGTACATTGACAAACATTGAGGTTCTTCAGACTCCTGACCGTTCGCTTTCGGATGAGGCAGCTCGCGTTTTGAAGATGTCGCCGAAGTGGAAGCCGGGTAAGCAGCGTAATCAGGCTGTACGTGTGAAGTTTACTTTGCCGGTTGACTTCCGTCTCCAGCAATAGTTTTAACCAAACGTAATAAAATGGGTATCTTCTTATTGCAGGGATACCCTTTTTTGTACATTACTGCAAAGGATTTTTGAAAAACATAATGAAACAAACAATCGACAAGAGATCAACGGAAGAGGTTGTGGATGAGCGTGAACGTGCTGTCCTCGTTGCTGTTATACGCGACAATCAGGAGCCACGTCAGGCTGAGGAGTTCCTCGATGAGTTGGAATTTCTGGCAGAGACGGCAGATATAGTTTCGGTGCGCCGCTTTACCCAACGTTTGCCCCAGCCCTCTTCGCGTATATATGTAGGTCCGGGAAAACTTGAGGAGATTGCACGCTACTGTGAGGAGAATGCCATCGGTGTAGCAATATTTGATGATGAGCTCTCCCCCTCGCAGACACGCAATATTGAGCAGGCAATGCCCTGTCGAGTCATAGACCGTACCCGCCTCATTCTCGATATCTTTATGTCGCGAGCCCGTACTGCATACGCTAAGACGCAGGTGCAGTTGGCGCAATATGAGTATATGTTGCCGCGTCTGGCTGGTTTGTGGACTCACCTCGAACGTCAGAGAGGTGGAACAGGTACTCGTGGTGGTGCCGGTGAGCGCGAGATTGAGACAGACCGCCGTATTGTCCGTGACCGCATATCTAAACTTAAAGAGGAACTCAAGAAGATTGACCGTCAAATGTCGGTGCAGCGATCCAATCGAGGTTCGATGGTGCGAGTGGCGTTGGTGGGCTATACCAATGTCGGAAAATCAACACTGATGAATCTCTTGTCTAAGAGTGAGGTTTTTGCAGAGAACAAACTTTTTGCCACGCTTGATACTACGGTACGTAAGGTTGTCTTTGATAACTTGCCATTCCTTATGTCGGATACGGTTGGATTTATCCGCAAACTGCCCACTCAGCTTATTGAGTCGTTCAAATCGACTCTTGACGAGGTGCGTGAGGCGGACTTGCTGCTACACGTTGTAGATATTTCGCATCCGCAGTTTGAGGAGCAGATTGCTGTTGTTAAGCAAACTCTGCAAGATATTGGAGCTGCTGATAAACCGGTATTTTTGGTCTTTAACAAGATTGATGCATATACCTATATTAAAAAAGATGAGGATGATTTGACTCCTGCGACACGAGAGAATATGTCGCTTGAGGAGATGATGCAGAGTTGGATTGCTAAAGCCAATACGCCTTGTATCTTCATCTCGGCTGTTGAGCGTATGAATATTGATAAGTTGCGTTCAGACCTCTATGGTATGGTGCGAGAGATACATTCAGGACGTTATCCGTTTAACAATTTCCTCTACTAAAAGTTGCCCAATAACCTTAAAACCTAAAAATAAAAATTATGCTTCACATTCTCAATCACGAAAACACCATCTTGAACAAGTTTATTGCCGAAATTCGCGATAAGCAGATTCAGAAAGATTCTATGCGTTTCCGCCGCAACCTGGAACGTATCGGTGAGGTAACAGCATATGAGATTTCAAAGAGACTTAATTATACAACCCAAGTGGTGGAGACTCCACTTGGCGAGGCAGAGGTCAATATGGTAAGCGACAAGATTGTTGTAGCAACGATTTTGCGTGCAGGACTACCATTCCATCAGGGTTTCCTCAACTACTTTGACAATGCGCAGAATGCTTTTGTATCGGCATACCGTAAGAGCCATAAGGATAACTCTTTTGAGGTTAAGGTGGAGTATATATCGTGCGGAAACCTTGAGGGTAAGACGCTGATACTCGTAGATCCGATGTTGGCAACAGGCTCGTCATTGGTGTTGGCATATGAGGCTTTGTGTGAGCGAGGCGGTCAACCCGCACATACTCACATTGCTGCTGTTATTGCCAGCGAACAGGGTGTTGACTATGCGATGAAACATCTTCCTCAGAATTCAACAACCATTTGGTGCGCTGCGGTGGATGCCGAGTTGACATCACACTCCTATATTGTGCCGGGTATTGGTGATGCTGGTGACTTGGCTTATGGCGAGAAGTTATAACATCTAAAAACCACCCTTATAGGGTGGTTTTTGTTGGCAAATTAGAAATCCGGAATCTTACTTCTTGCGAAAGAAGTAAGATTTCTGTCGTTTTTTATCTTCTTGGTTACGAGCTACATATAGGCGTTCTCCTGTGTAGGGATTTTCACCTGTATAAAACATCACAGACGATAGGGTCATTGGTGTTGGGGTGAGATCTTGAACCTGTTCAAGGTTGAAGTGTAATTTGCCCAGGACTTTTTGTGATAGAGCGCGCATATCCTGTTCTGTGCATCCCGGATGAGATGAGATGAAGTAGGGGATAAGTTGATAGTTGAGTCCTTCGCGTCGGCAAACCGAACGGAATTCGTCATTCAGGCGTTCGAACAATCCGAATGATGGTTTACGCAT
>JAEIGA010015232.1_pt1 | contig 11708 bp, 8 predicted proteins | sample 9270691 | NCBI WGS metagenome assembly JAEIGA01 (sample SAMN17057246, study PRJNA624740) | gut metagenome | biome: biome; isolation source: fecal sample | host: Bos grunniens | place: China: Xizang | collected 2019
ATATACAATGGAGGCAAAAGCCGGTGCCGAGGTAAGACAGATTACCGACGAGAACAAGCATATTCTCGACCAGATAGCAATAGGAAAGGTTGAAGCAAGATGGTGCAAGAGCATTGACGGCAAAGAGCTTCACTCATGGGTCATCTACCCTCCGCATTTCGACCCCACAAAGAAGTACCCCACCCTGCTCTTCTGCGAAGGTGGCCCGCAATCACCCGTAAGCCAGTTCTGGAGCTACCGTTGGAACTTCCAGATAATGGCTGCCAACGGATATATCATAATTGCTCCGAACCGCAGGGGACTCCCCGGTTTCGGACATGATTGGAACATGGAAATCAGCACCAACTACGGCGGAAGCTGCATGAGCGACCTGCTCGCAGCAATTGATAACATTGCAAAAGAGCCGTATGTCGATACCGAAAGACTCGGATGCGTTGGTGCAAGCTTCGGCGGATATTCGGCAATGTGGCTTGCCGGCCACCATGAGAAGCGTTTCAAGGCATTCATCGCCCATGACGGATTCTTCAACATGGAACAGCAGTACTACGAGACAGAGGAGAGCTGGTTCCCCAATTGGGATTTGGGCGGCGCGCCTTACGAGCAGACCGAAGAGGTGAAACGTTCATACGCAAACTCACCGCATAAGTTCGTTGACAAATGGGACACCCCGATATTGCTCATTCACGGTGACCGCGACTACCGCATACTCTCTTCACAGTCAATGGCAGCATTCAATGCAGCACGCCTGAAGGGTGTACCGGCCCAGCTGCTGCTCTTCCCGGACGAGAATCACTGGGTACTCAAGCCACAGAACGGCATACTCTGGCAGCGTACATTCTTCGCATGGCTGGACAAGTGGCTGAAGTAAGCGGACACCTTGCAGCAAAGCAGAAGCTTGAAAAAAACGAGAAAGAACAAGAAACAAAATTCGAATATTACTATGACAACAACACAAAAGTTACAGAAAAGGCTGAATGATTCAAAGGCAGCACGCTGGACCGCGCTGATTATCGTATCGCTCACAATGATGATGGCCTACTTCTTCACCGATGTAATGGGCCCGCTTGAAGCACCCCTAACCACAAAGGGCAAGCTCGTATATTTCGACAACGGCACCTATCTGTCGGCTGACTCGTTGATGAAGGTAAGCACAACAGCAATCGCATCGGAAGAGGAGATTGTTGCGGGCAACGCTTACACAATCAACAATGCAGGTACAGAAGAGACCGTCAAGGTTGACTCTACAATAAACGGCCTTGGATGGGGAAGCGACGACTATGGAGTATTCTCCGGTGCATACGGCTACATAAACGTATTCCTGCTGATGCTATTCTTCGGCGGTATCATCCTCGACAAGATGGGTGTACGCTTCACCGGATTGATGAGTACCGCACTCATGTTTGCCGGTGCAGCCATCAAATGGTATGCGGTAAACAGCACGTTCACAGGCGAGATTGCAGGATTGCCGTCACAGGTTGCTATTGCATGCCTCGGCTTCGCCATCTACGGAATGGGTTGCGAGATTGCCGGCATCACCGTGACAAAGGTTATTGCAAAGTGGTTCACCGGACATGAACTTGCGCTTGCAATGGGATTGCAGGTAGCACTCGCACGTGTAGGAACAGCATGTGCACTCTTTTTTGCACTGCCGGTCGCACAGTACTTCGGCATTGTTTCGGCACCGGTAATGATTGGAGCATCGGCATTGTGTATCGGCATGCTTTCATACATTGTATATTGCGTAATGGACAAGAAACTCGATGCATCGGCAACAACTGCCGACAATGCAGCAGAGAGCGAGGAACAGTTCAAGATGAGCGACCTCAAGGTCATCTTCTGCAACAAGGGATTCTGGCTCATCACCCTGCTTTGCCTCATGTTCTACTCAGCGGTGTTCCCATTCCTTAAGTTTGCGACAAACCTCATGATTATCAAATACAATGTAAGCCCCGACGTTGCCGGTATGATTCCGGGACTCCTGCCTTTCGGCACCATACTGCTGACACCGCTGTTCGGTTCAATGTATGACAAGATGGGCAAGGGAGCAACCCTGATGCTCATCGGCTCTTCGCTGCTGACCATTGTACATGTACTGTTTGCCCTGCCGGTGATGAACATCTGGTGGTTCGCAGTGATTGTAATGATATTGTTAGGTATCGCATTCTCGCTCGTTCCATCGGCTATGTGGCCTTCAGTTCCCAAGATTATCCCGATGAAGCAGCTGGGCTCTGCATACGCAATCATATTCTACATACAGAATATCGGTTTGTCAATGGTTCCTGTACTCATCGGCAACGTCATCCAGAGCTGTACATCAAACGGCACGACAGACTACACCCTTCCAATGGCAATATTCGCCGGATTCGGTGTAATAGCAGTGATTATCTCATTGTTGCTCCTGAAGGCCGACAAGAAGTACAACTACGGCCTTGAAGAGAAGAACGAGAAATAAAAAAACGACTTGACATCATAAAACAGGCGGGCGACTAACATTGATTTCAGTCGCCCGCCTGTTATTCAGGACCTGATGAAAAGAGGAATTCTGTTGCTTGTTACAGCATGTTTACTCACGTCTCACTACTTCTGCAGGATTGACTTTCATTATAGCACGTATCTTGCCCCATGTGGTCAACACTAACAGCCCCACTGTGAGAAGATATATCAAAACACCATAAAGCATAATCTCCGTTGCTGAAGTAAGCCTGTTTCCATTACCATTAAACATCCGCAACAGCAATAACCATCCCAAGAACGGATATACCACAACAAATGTGATTGTGTAGTTTATCAGGTAAGGTGCAATGAAATGTCTTATGATGTCAAGGCTCCGGGCACCGTTTATCTTTCTTATTGCGATATCTTTCTGCCGGGTGGCGGCATCAAGCGAAATTGATGAATAGACACTGAGGACAACTACCAACAGACACACGAACACCAGCATATACATAAGTTTCACCAAACCATACAGCTCTTTATACCTATCCATATGTTCTTCATAGAGAGTATGTATATTCTCTCTCACATCCAGGCTCTCAGGCACATGTTTACGCATTATAGTTTCAAAGGCATCCTTTGCCTCATCGGTTGTGTACCTTTCCTTTATGCGATAATAGTATGTATCATAAGAGTTGTCAACAAGGAACACGAAGCCTACTATTGGACATTCACCGATGTGATCGACATAAGCGATACGTTCCTTGGCATATATATTCTCTTGTACAACACCCGCAATCTGGTATTTGCCGAAACTGTTGAAACTGAGTGTCACTGTACCGTCAAACTCCGGATTCTGCCGCAATCTTTCATAGAGTATTCTGTCAACATATACATAGTTGCCTTCATCGGGAGCCACAACCTTACCCTCCATTGAGATATTGAAGAACTCAAAATAACGCGGGTCACCGTGTGCCAGAATTCCGGAATATACAGTATCGTTACCCACTATACAGGTATGATACGAGAATGAACCGGAGCTTCTGTTCTCATTATTGCAATATACATACTCCTCAACCATGGGGTGTTTCTCAATTCCACTCCTTATCTCATCCCAGCCATACTTCATTGTGTGCAGACTTATTATTCTCCGCTGCTCACTGGCCGAGAGTTTATCGGGCAACCATCCTATATCATATTCGGCAATGAGAAGCACTACTCCCAACAAAGCAAGGAATGTTATTGATATTGCAAACTGCAGTGCAAGCATTGCGTTCTTCATTTTCTTTCCCTGACGGCGACGGAGCATTGCACCTTTCATATCCACCTTGCGCAATCTCATTATAGGGAAAAGTATCACAACAAGAGATATCGCAAATGCTATGAGCGTTGTCTCAAACTGCGCGACAATCAGCGAAGAGAAGCTAATAAGATACCTGAAATGCATGTAGGAGATATAGTTGAACGACACTTCGGATGTTATGCATGACACTGCAAACGCACAAGCAAGCATTGCTGTGACCTCGCTGGCAAGCATCATATAAAGACCTTTGTTCTTTGAGCCTACGCATTTGCGCAAGGCAAGCTCGCGTTGCCGTGTGTAGAACATCTGTATCATGAATTTCATGAATGTTATAAAACCAATAAGAAATATAAGCCACGAGAAAATTGTCACGACAATGTATGCCAGGATTTCCTCAACGTGCATCACATTAGCTTCTATTACTGCGAAAGAGATGAGCGTACCGTTATCCGACGTTTTCAGGCCGGCATTGTTCAATGCATGCTGCACCTCCTTTGCCGTATATCCATCGGCAATATTTGCAATAATTTCCACAACGTCGGCATTATATACCAAAGGAGCATATACATACTGCTCACTGTCATCACCGGTATTCAGAATACCCGCTATGCGGTAGGAGCATCCTGTATAATCGTTCTCGTCACCGGCATCGGCTACAAGTGTAATGCTTTTGCCTATTGCACTGTCCTTACCGTATATCCTTTTAGCGAGTCCATTGCTCACAAGCACCTCATTCCTGCCTATTGAATCACGCCCGGCCATTATCTTGAAATACCGTTCCATACCCGACGACAACGAGTGTCTGAAAAGGTCTGGTGTCATTCCAAACACATTGACTTCATAAGGCAGTTCCGGTTTACCCTCAACGAAGGCATTTACCTGATGAGGTCTTACCGTCGCGGCACGCAGGTTTTCTATCCCTTCCACTCTCTTTTCTTCAAGTTGCCTGTATCCTCCGGCACTCTGCGAGGCATTGGTAATATACAGCCTTATCTCATCACGCGGCCCGCCAAATTCAGTGTCAAGCACAAGCTTTATATATCCGTTGATTGTTAGTCCGATGCCCATACATAGCATAGACACAAATGTCTGGAATTTATATTTGAGCAGCTGTCTCGCTGCCATTTTCATATAGTGTAACAACATAATTGACTCTGTTTGCGGATTATTGATGAATCTCGGCAGTGACCTGTCCGTCGAAGAGGTTTATGACACGCTTGGCGTATGAGGCATCACGCTGCGAGTGTGTAACCATTACGATTGTCGTTCCCTCGCTGTTGAGTTGCTTGAGCAGCTCCATGACCTCAATACCGTTCTTTGAATCGAGGTTGCCTGTAGGCTCATCGGCAAATATAATCTTAGGGGTTGTCACAACTGCACGCGCTATTGCCACACGTTGTTGCTGTCCACCCGACAGCTGCTGCGGAAAGTGTCCTGCACGGTGGGTTATATCCATGCGCCTCATTGCGTCCTCCACTCTGCGCTTGCGTTCTTTGCGGGGAATACCCATGTACAGCAGAGGAAGTTCTATGTTCTCATAGACATTGAGGTCATCGATCAGGTTGAAGCTCTGGAATACAAATCCTATCACTCCTTTGCGCAGTGTTGTGCGGTTGTCCTCGGTAAAGAGAGTGACATCGGTACCGTTGAGCAGATAACTGCCTTCGCTGGGATTATCGAGCAGGCCGAGAATATTCAGCAGAGTGGATTTTCCGCATCCCGACGGACCCATTATCGCGACAAACTCGCCCTCATTGATTTCAATGTCAACTCCATTCAAAGCCCAGGTCTCTACATCCTCGGTGCGGAATACTTTCCTGATGTTTTCTGTCTTGATGATTTTTTCCATATCTGTTACAAATTTATTAAAAGTAGTTCTATTGCTATATATTATTGTTGATTTGTCTTTTTAATTCCTTCATCACTGCATTATTTTATTTAAGTATGATTCTTTCAACATCGCCGAACTCGCTGTAGTCCGATATTATAATGCGGTCTCCGGGCTGCAGGCCTTCGATAACCTCAAACTGCTTGGGATTCTGCCGGCCGATTGTTATCGGGGTACGTACAGCACTTCCTCCCGACTCACTCAGACGATAGACATAATGTCCGGACGATGTATTGAAGAACTTGTCACGAGGAATGGTCAAGCACTTTTCGGGCTTTCCGAGCTCAATCTGGAGACGGTAACTTTTGCCTATGTGCGCATTTTCAGGTTTTTCCCCGGTGAACACCAGTTCTATCTCGAACGTACGCTCCTTGACCTCAGGAACTACCTTTGATATTTTCAACGGGAACTTCTTCTCCTGATACACGACCGTAGCCGGCAATCCTGCTGTTATGCGGTCGATATAGTATTCGCTGAGCAATGCCTGAACCTTGAAATTATCGAGTATATTGACTTCGGCTACACGCTCGCCGGCCGACACACGCTGTCCAGGAGTGGAAGCCAGATAACCCAACTGACCTTTTGCCGGTGTTGTGACTACCAATTTGTCAAGACGGCTGCGCGCATGCTCATACTTGCGACGGCTCTCATGCAACTCATTGTCGAGCAGTGAACGCTGTATGATATTCATAATGGAGTCGTGACGCAGACTCTCAAGAGTAAGACGTGTACGTTCGATGTTGTAGAGATATTCATCCTCAGCCACCTCCAGTTGCGCCTTGCTCTTGATTCCCATCTTCGCCTCCTCCTTATCAAGGATATAGCTCTTCGTAAGGCGGGAAATCTCATACTCAGCCTGAAGCATCTGCTGGCGGAGTGTCAGGCTTTTCTGTTCCATCTGATACTGCTGCAAACGGTAGTTCTTCTGCTGTTTCAGCCACATCAGGCGCAATTCATCAATCTCCCTCAACAGTTCCGGATTCTCAAGAACTACAATTGTATCCCCGGCCTCAAGCATTGCACCGTCGCTTGCCACGACACGGGAGACATAGCCGCCTTCACCGCTGCTTACCTTTATGTTTAGTATAGGCTGTACAACACCTTCGACATCAATATATTCAAGAAAATCGCCGTTTTTTGCCTCGGCATACTCTATATCATCACTCTCTACAATGCGCGTGCTGGGCCCTGTCATTATAATAATGTTTATTACTGTTATTGCAGCAATTGCTATTCCAAGCAGAAGGTAATACTTGTGGCGTATGTACCATGGGCGTCTCTTTAATTGTATATCCATAATAATATTGTTTGCTTTTGTTATTCCGTAAATATTTTACCGCCGGTCAGGCTACGCAGTCCAAAGTAAAGTTCCCAGAAGGTGGCAATGGCATTTATGTGGCTACGGCGAGCATAGTCTTTCTCCTGCGTAGCCGTATTGAGGTCAAGTATCGTTGACTTGCCTTGAAGATAGAGGTGCCGCGCGACCTCATAACGCCTTTGCGCCAAAGAGGCTGTTTTTTCGGCACTCTCTACGCGATGAGCCTGCAGATTGAACTGGCGCACCATCTTGATGATATTGTTCTCGAAATCCTTGTATGCCTGTTCAACCTGCGTCTCCACAAGATTCACGTTAGACTCTGCAATCCTAACTCTTCCTTTGCCGCGTCCCCAATCGAGAATCGGGAGTGTCAGTCCTATACTCACATATTGCTGGTCGAGAGGCGAACGGTAACTGTCGTGCAGGTTCCTTGCAGTCTGCGAAAGTCCGAACTGTATATAGAGATCGGCCTTCAATCCCGAAGCAGCCTTTGCCTGGGCAAGATTGCTGTGACTTGAAAGAGCGGCAATCTTATATTCCATCGGTGCCGGGTTATGTTCATATGCAAGACGGATGGCCTTCTCGGCATCGGCTTTGCAAGCAGGTGTCTTGGTGTCAGCCTCAACTTCTATTATGATGTCATTGTCGAGAGCCAGATAGGAGCGAAGGCTCTGTACGGCATCATCGAGCAGGTTACGTGCATCCAATACATTTGTCTCGGCAGTAATCCTGTTGAGTTCAAGTTGAAGCATTTCGTTCTCTGTTATCGTACCGATATTATAACGTCCACGGGCATATCGGCTCAATGTGTCGGCCGAAGCAGAGTTGTACATCGCTATTTCATATACGCTCTGCGCCTGTGCCACATTGAAAAAACAGGATACCGTGCGTGAGGCAATAAGCTCCATGCTCTCGTCATAACTTTTCTTGGCTGCATCGTAACGTACCGGTTCGATGCGTTTGTCCCATTTCAGAGAATTGTAACCGAACAATGTCTGTTGGTAACCGATAACCACCGGCTGCGAGTTGTATGCAACACTGCCGTTTGCGAACTCATCCTGCCGCAACAGTGAACTTTTGAGAAAAAGCTGCCCTCCTGTGAACGGTACATTCTGCGTAAGACTCAGTGTTGCATTCGTACTCAGCTGATTCTGCTCCACAAATAGGCTTGTACCATCGGGCTGTGTAATTTTGCTTATCACTCTGTTGAGACTCGGCCCGGAGGTAAACGTTAGCGTCGGAAGATAGTTTGCCTTGTGGAATTTGTAGCTCCATTCAGCAGCCAGGAAAGTGTGCCTTGCAACCTTAGCATCGGAAGAGCGGCTCTGCGCAATCTCTATCGCCTCATCAAGCGTAAGACGCAGGGTATCTGTAACGGCAAAGCTTACCGACGGCAACAAAACAATAAAAAGAATAATGTCTTTAAGTTTCATCTTTGGAAATGTTTCGCGTTCACTTATTATATTGCAAATAGCATGCCAAAACATACAACTCATTATTATAAAACGATTTACACTTTCACAGACACTAAAAACAGCGTGCGCAAGTGCACAAAAAATGTGCGATAATGCACACTTTTTTATATAATAATTCCAGTTGGATAGATTATCTTTGTCATCATAGACATTTGGAAAAGAGATGTATAAAGGAAAAGTACTTATTGTTGATGATAATGAGGACGTGCTGTTCTCTTTGAACCTTCTGCTGAAACCGCATACTTCGGCAGTACGTGTAGCAACTTCGCCCGACCGAGTTGCCCACTTTATGAAGATGTTCGAACCCGACGTCATTCTGTTGGACATGAACTTCACACGTGATGCGGTGAGCGGAAGTGAAGGATTCGAGTGCCTGGAACAGATTCTGAAGATTGACCCCGACGCTGTGGTAATTTTTATGACAGCATATTCCGATACCGAAAAAGCCGTAAAGGCTATTAAGGCAGGAGCAACCGATTTTCTCTCTAAGCCGTGGGACAACGACAAGCTGCTGGCCACATTGAAATCGGCTATGGAGCTCAGGCTCTCACGCTTTGAGGTCGTAAGCCTAAAAGAGAAGATTGCCGCCTTGGGAGGATACGGGAATGCAGAGGGGCCGATACTTATAGGAGAGTCACCGGCAATGCAAAAAATCAAGTCAAGTATCGGAAAATTCGCAGAGACCGATGCCAATATCCTCATTCTGGGTGAAAACGGCACAGGAAAGGATGTTGTAGCACACCTTATACACCAGATGTCGGAACGTAACAGCAACCCGTTCGTCACCATAGATCTCGGCACCGTCCCCGAACACCTGTTCGAGAGTGAGCTGTTCGGCTATGAAAAGGGGGCATTTACAGGAGCAACCTCGGCAAAAGCCGGGCGAATGGAGGTTGCATCGGGCGGAACCCTGTTCCTTGATGAGATTGGCAATCTGTCGATACATGCACAGACAAAACTTCTCACAGCTATAGAAAAACGTCTGATAACGCGTGTGGGAAGCACAAAAGAGAGGAACATTGATGTGAGGATAATCTCGGCTACCAACGCCGACCTGCAGTCAATGGTAGAGAAAGGGATATTCCGACAAGACCTAATGTACAGGATAAACACCATTGAGATACATATTCCGCCTTTGCGCGAAAGAGGCGATGATGTGATTCTGCTTGCTGAATTCTTCCTGGAGAAATATGCATCAAAATACAACAAGAAAATAAAGGGTATCAGCCGTGATGCAAAGATTATGCTTGCAAGATACGGGTGGCCCGGCAATGTGCGCGAGCTCCAGCATGCTGTAGAAAGAGCTGTAATAATGGAAGAGAGCACAATCATCAAGCCCTACAGTCTCATGATTCCGCAAAAGGATAAAAACAGCAGCAACGCACCACTGCTCCAGGGCGAAATGACAATGAATCTTGAAGAGCTTGAACGTGACGCTATCGAAAGGGCCATGAAAAGGGCTAACGGGAACATAAGCCATGCTGCAGAGCTGTTAGGAATAACAAGATACTCGCTTTACCGCAAGTTAGGCAAACAATAAAGTAAAGAAAATGAAGAAAGAGTTCATTATAAACTTCTCTCTCATAATGACAACAACAGCAGCAGGTATTGCTGCATTCCTGTTCTCGTATCCGATAAGCGGCATAGGAGCAATCACTTTATGCCTTGTTCTTGTATATAGGCAATTGGCTATATACAACCGGTTCGAGAAGCTGCTTGGATACGAGAGGCTTTCACGGGAGCAGTCACAGAAGAAAGCGGTGGAAACCGAGAAAGAACTGCATTTCTATAAGTTATTGATTGAGAATGCCGATACAGCAGTAATGGTTGTGACCGGCAACGGATATGCCGAATGGCACAACAGCACGGCAGCCTGGCTGATAGGAGAGAATGGGCATATACCGCAAGCGATAACAGAGGCTGTAGAAGAAAACAGACAGGAGCTCACTATCAACGGACGCGAGTACTCGCTGAGCCGTACACGGATAAAGACCGGCTATTCATTCCGCAACATAATTGTCCTTAAAGACATCCATGATTCGATAGAGAAGAGCCAGGTGGAATCGTGGCACAAACTCGTAAGAGTACTCACACATGAGATAATGAACTCGATGAGCCCTATCATATCTCTGTCGGCAACATTGTGCAACAGCATCAGGAGTTACGTGAAGAAAGGGGACGAGAATATTGAAGAGATACATCACGGCCTTGAGATTATCAACAGGCGCAGCAGCAGCTTACTGTCGTTCATCGAGAACTACAGGAAACTGACACATCTTTCGGCACCACAGAAGAACCGTTTTACAATAAGAAGCCTGGCTGAAGATTTGCAGAAACTATACACGCATCAGCACGTAATATTCCGTATAGAAGCAGGATGCGAAACAATAATCAATGCCGACAGAGGACAGATTGAACAAGTTCTGATAAACCTTATAAAGAATGCTTTTGAAGCCTGCGAGGAGAAAGCAAGAGCCAACAACGGCCAAGAAGGTGCAACTTACAGGGAAGAGGTGGCATTGACATTCAGCGTAACCGAAGAAGAGAACGACAGAAGCGCCATTATCAGGATAGAGGACAATGGAATAGGCATAATGGCTCCTGCCAAGGAACAGATTTTCATTCCTTTCTTCTCTACCAAGAAGAATGGTTGCGGAATAGGGTTATCCCTATGCAAGCAGATAATAATAAACCACGGTGGAAAAATAGAATTAGAATCTGCCGAGGGTTATGGATGCCGGGTCACATGCACTATACCTATAGAAAGAGACCAGAAATCCGACAATTGATATAGAGTGAAAAAAAGATATAGGCTGCACCATTGGCAGCCTATATCTTTTCAGTTCAATACCATTTCTCTGATATCGCCATCAATATTTTTCTGTACTTTGAAGTTCCTTGCAAAATTCTTGATAAACTCTAACGAAGAGGTACTTGGCTGAGGGAAAAAATCAAATTTAAAAGCATTTTTGATAACAGATTCTGAAAGTTCAAATTCCGGAGTAGATGTTTTATCCATAGGCTCTTCTTTTTTGAGGTTCTATATATAGAACGCAGCAATAGCAGAAATAGTATATGCCGCGTGAAAAAAATATTCACGCGGCATATACCGAATATAATATTATGAAAAAAGTCTATTCCAATGCAAGAGATATGCACTTCTCAGCAGCTATACGACGCATGTTTATGATTGCATAACGCATACGGCCCAACGCTGTATTTATGCTTACGCCGGTAATGTCGGCTATATCCTTGAATGAAAGGTCCTGATAGTAACGCATGAAAACGACC
>JAEIGA010015233.1_pt1 | contig 11708 bp, 9 predicted proteins | sample 9270691 | NCBI WGS metagenome assembly JAEIGA01 (sample SAMN17057246, study PRJNA624740) | gut metagenome | biome: biome; isolation source: fecal sample | host: Bos grunniens | place: China: Xizang | collected 2019
AATGACAACCGGGAAACGCTCCTCAGAATGACATCATGCTGCGCTCCTCAGAATGACAACCGGGAAACGCTCCGCAGAATGACAGAGGGGGTTATTTCTTATAGTTGGTTTCGTAAAAACGTTTCTTGGTGACGATGCCTGGGAAGACCTTCTTACGGATACGGATCTCTACCGCCGTACCGAGTTCAGTATAAGCCTTATCGACCATTGCCACACATACGCTGCGGTCAGTGGAGATCGAACGATAACCAGTAGTCACGACTCCCACCTGTTCGCCGTTCACCTCGACAGGATAGCCGGCACGAGGGATGGCCTTATCCTGAAGTTCTATTCCGACAATCTTGCGTGTCAGTCCCGCTTCTTTCTGCGCCACCAGAGCATCACGTCCTATGAAGTCCTTCTCCTTGATCTTTGCAAACATTCCGAGTCCGGCCTCGAGCGGAGTGATTTCGTCGCTGAGTTCATGACCATAAAGCGGAAGTCCGGCCTCGAAACGGAGGGTGTCACGACAGCCAAGTCCACAAGGAGTCACGCCTGCCTGAAGCAATATATCCCAGATCTCATTGATGGCTTCGTGAGTACAATATATCTCAAAGCCATCCTCACCGGTGTATCCTGTACGGCTTACTACCATACGCGCGCCTTTCCACTGTGCCTCATAATAGGTATAGAATCCGAGGTCTGCCGCAGGTGCAAGTCCAAGGGTCTCCACGGCAATCTTCTCTGCCTCAGGGCCCTGAAGGGCAATCTCGCCCCAAGAATCAGAAGCATTGACCACCTCGACATCGAAACCTTCCATCTGAGCGCAGATCCACTCGTAATCCTTGGCGATATTGGATGCATTGACCACGAGGAGATATTTGTTCGGCTCGAATTCCTTGTAAACCAGGAGATCGTCGACAACGGTGCCGTTTGGATAAAGCATCATTCCGTAGAGAATCTTTCCGTCAGGGATACCGGATATATTATTCGAGAAGATGTGGTTCACGAATTTCTCGGCATCGGGTCCACTTACGAAAATCTCTCCCATATGGGACACATCGAACATTCCGGCGTGGTGACGGACTGCATTGTGCTCGTCAGTGATATTGGTGTACTGGATCGGCATAATGAAGCCGCCGAAGGGACTCATCTGCGCTTCTAGAGCTGTGTGCTTGTCGTAGAGACAGGTTTTTAAAAGATTTTCTTCCATATTGCTTTAATGTTATTATTCAAATTGTTCAAATCCTGCTGAAAGGGCTTCGATTTCAGTTACCGATTCCTCTGGGAGAAGCATCTCACCATCACAGAAGTAAGCGATAATGAATCGTTCCAGGTCTTCGACAGATGCGATGGATGTCTGTGCAAGATGCTCCTTGAGGTTGCCCACTCTTTGGCGGACAGAGGCCACTCCGTGCCTCTGAAGCTTCTCCACAGGCGGACGTATCGCCTCTTGCAAAGCGTCAAAATCAGTGTCGTACAGAAGAGTTCCGTGTACAATGCTCCTGTCTGGAAGCTGGTGGAAGGCATTGCCGCTTACCTTGCGCCCCTCCACAAGGATGTCATTCCTGCCGGATTTCTCCGCCTTCAGGCCAAGGGCGCACAGGCAGGATGTCAATGCTGAGAGATACCGCTCGAAGATTTCCGCCACGTCTCCTCTCTTGGATACATAGGATATCATGATATTGTCTCTGTCTGCATAGACGCAGCCTCCGCCGCTCTTTCTGCGGACTACCTTCACTCCGTGCCGGCGGCAATAATCAAGATTGACTTCAGACTCCAGCACCTGATTCCTGCCGATGATCACCGTAGGAGCCACTCTCCAGACAAAAAAAGCCTCTTCCTCCACCGACTTCGCCACGAATTCTTCCATTGCGAGCCAGAAGGCAAGAGACCTTTCATTTTTATCCGGCAAGACGATGTTTTTCATAAACTAAAAGTTAAATCCCTCAAATTTATGAAAAAGTTTCCATCTTCGGCCTGCTCAGAGCATATTTTTTATGAACAATTTATTCTGTCCAATCCTTGAAGGCATCCATGATTACTGTCGGTCTGCCATCTTCAGTGAAGGCACCTAGCTTATACTGTGATGGTTTGCACTCCGGTTCCCAATAGAAAACGCCTTTGCAGCGGCCTCCAGTCTCGTTCATTGACTCTCTGATCACTCTGGCAAGCTGTCTTCTGCCTTCTTCAAGAACAGCCGGATCGGACTCATCCACATAGAATCCCGTTTCGACTATCATCACGTCACTATCAAATTTTTCACTGACATATCTGATGTTTTCAATACAGTCTGTAATAGTAGTTTCCGCATCGTCACGGAATCCTCCGTCCATCGCCCAATATGGGTAAAGAGACATCCCGATCATATCCCATCTGGCTCCCCCAGCCTTCAGGACACCAAGATTCCAGTCATAAAGATCCTTGTCGAATCCATTGTCAAGATGAACCATCACTATTGCATCAGGGAAAACGCTCTTGCAAGCATCATAACCCGCGGCGAAGAGACCGGCATACTGTTCCGGATTTCTCTGAGCGTGTCCCATTGACTCTGTAATGACAGTATTGCCATCTTCATCGAGTACCGGCCATCCGAACCGGTTGGATTCCACACTCCAGAGGAAGCCGTTTCTGGTCTCGTTGCCCACCTGGACCCACTTCGGCTCGACACCATTATCTTTAAGGTATTGGAGTACTTCCACAGTATGGGCTGCAAGATCCTGCTTCATCTGCTCATAGCCATGTCCGCTCCATGAGGCCGGGATATTCTGCTTTGCAGGATCGGCCCACCAGTCGCTGTAATGGAAGTCCACGAGGATTTCCATGTCAAGTGCTTCTGCACGAAGACATTTCACCAGAAGGTCTTCCTTGCTGCACCAGTTACCATGTGCTGACGGATCCACCCAGACACGGAGCCTGACTGCATTTAGCCCAAGTTCCTTCATCAGACTGGTACATTCACGCTCCTGCCCTTCCGAGTTATAGAATTTATATCCTTTGGCTTCGTATTCTGTGGCCCAACTTATGTCTGCACCCAGCCAGAATTCGGGCTCGGTGCTCTTGCAGGCATGGAAAACGGCCGTAATGGCCATCATGATGAAGGCGATCTTTACTTTCATGTGGTACTGCTTTAATAATTCCGTTAAATTTACGAAAGATTCCGGAATACACAAAAGCCCAGAAAGAACGGCATCAAATATGTTTGCACAAGCGGCCAGATAAAAAGCCCAGATATGAAAAAGACCGGACACAGCTCATTGAATATGAGAGTTATATTCAGATGTATGATGGAAGACGGATATTATCCGACATTCGAAAACAACCATATCCTTTTCAATATCGAAGACAATACGGCCGTGCTGGAATACGAAGAAGACATTCTGAGCATCAGGATTTTCTTTTCTATCGAAGAAGATGAGTACGATCTGTTTCTTGAAGCCTCCAATGCTGCAATGCTCGAGAGTTTCATAGTCAAGCCAGTCATAATGGACAATATGAAGAACATCATGTTCAGCTGCGAGATGATGTGCGGGACATTGAGGGAATTCAGGAGGTTCCTACCTCGTGGAATTCAATATCTGAAAGATGCAATCGCCACTCACAAAATTCAGATGAAGCAATTGATACTGGCAGAAAAAATCTCCTCAGCTGCAATTTCAGCAGCAGAGGAGAAGCATTCGTTCAAGAAAGGATGTAAAATCGTATCTTAGTTCTCTTTAGGAAGGGTCTTGTTTAAAAGGATCACTCCCAGCACTGCAGACACGACAGATCCTACAAGGACACCAAGTTTTGCTTGATCAAGCAGTGCATCTCCGGCTCCTGCAAGTCCGGAATATGAAAGGTCGGCAATGAACATGGATACCGTAAAACCGATTCCGCAGATGACACAGACACTTGCAAATGCCTTCCAGGTCGTATTGGTAGGCAGCTTCACAATATTGAGCTTTACTGCCGCCCACGAGAACGAGAAGACTCCGATGAACTTTCCGAGAACAAGGCCGAGCATAACTGCAAGTCCTACTCCTGAGAAGAGGGATCCGACACTCATGCCTGTAAGATCTATTCCTGCGTTTGCAAAAGCAAAGAGAGGTATGACGACATAGTTGATCGTGAAATGCAGATGGTCTTCAAGGTCCTGAAGCGGACTGATCATCTTATCTGCCGCAGACTCTATGCTCTTAAGGGTATGGACCTGATCATTGGTGAGTACGATCGTATTGTGCTGCTCATCGATGTCGATGACAGGGAATTTATTGACATGCTTCCTGATACGCTCCAGATAATAGCCTGTACCCTTGGTGAGAGTAGAAGGTATGCAGAAAGCGGTGATCACACCGGCAATTGTCGCATGAATTCCAGAGTTGAGCATCAGATACCAAAGCACGAGACCGAAAAGCACATAGAATCTCTTCCTGTGACATTTAAGTATATTGGCAAGAATCATAGCTGCTGCACATAAAGCAGACAAGAGCAGATACATTACATCTATATCGGAAGAATAGAAGAGGGCGATTACTATGATTCCACCCAGGTCATCTGCCACAGCCAGGGCCGCAAGAAAAATCTTTAGTCCGACAGGCACTCTTTTACTGAACACGGAAAGCACACCTAGAGAAAACGCAATATCAGTCGCCATAGGTATGGCCATACCCCTCTGCATCATTGAGTCGGAAGGACATATCAGACTGAAGACCAGCACTGGTACAATCATTCCTCCGCATGCACCGATAATAGGAAGAAGAGCCTTGTCCCTTGTCGAAAGTTCTCCCACCTTGATTTCTCTCTTGATTTCCAGACCGACAGCAAGAAAGAATATCGCCATCAGGAAATCATTGATGAAATCCCCCAATGTAAGAGCATGGCCGGAATGGCTGAAAAGATTGAATGATCCTACTGAAAAAGAGACAGGCAGATTCCACAATCCGAAATACCAGCCTTTCAAGGCACCCACATTAGCAAAGATGAGAGCCAGAATGGTAAAGAATATCAAGACAAAGCTTGCATTGACGTGTTTTATGTATTTACTCACGAAACTATAATTAGTTAGAGATTTCATTCAAGACTTCATTAAAAACGCGGCAAATGTAGTTATTTTTTTAAGTAGTCAAATCAAAAAAAATGTTTTTCTGCCATTCCGAAAACTATGTTTTCGCAGGCTGCATGAAGCTTGGAGTCTGATTTTGGTCTTTAGAAGAAATTTCATATATTTGCATTTAACCCAATGACAACTTAATTAAAACAAGCTGCCATCAGATGAAAAAAATCATTCTCTTTTCGGTGTTCCTTCTATTGGGACTCGCCGGTTCTCAAGTATTTCCGATCCTTCTCGGAGCAGAAGTTCATGCTCATCTCAAGCCATTCTTCGATATAATGCTATATATCTGCCTGGCTTTCATCATGATCAACGTCGGACGCGAATTCGAACTTGATAAAACAAAATGGAAATCATACACTGAAGACTATTTCATTGCGATGGCCACAGCCGCAGTCCCATGGCTCCTGATATGCGGCTATTTCATATTGCTCATGCCCTTAGAGTATCGTACGGACTGGGGAGCATGGAAGGAGACATTGCTTCTGAGCCGATTCGCCGCACCGACTTCTGCAGGTATCCTCTTTACGATGCTTGCAGCGGCAGGATTGAAGAAATCATGGGTATATCAGAAAACCAGAGTCCTCGCAATATTTGACGACCTGGACACCATCCTTCTCATGATTCCGCTCCAGATCCTGATGATCGGCATGAAATGGCAGTTGGGAGTAGTCGTAATATTCGTATTCCTATGTCTTTACCTGGGATGGACAAAGTTGAATTCCATCAGAATGATACAGCATTGGTCAGCCATACTGGGATATGCGACCGTACTGGTATTCATTTTCCAAGGATTGTATGAAATCACCAAGGAGATTTTCGGTCCGGACTCAGCCATTCACATCGAGATTCTGCTCCCTGCATTTGTATTAGGCATGATGATGAAGACTAAGGAGCATCACACCAGGGCGGACGAAACAGCATCATCCGTAATATCATACATGTTCATGTTCCTGGTGGGTTTGAGCGCTCCTTTGTTCGTTGGAGCGGATTTCAGTGCGACAGCGGGCACCTGCGTGATCGGACAGGTAGGAGACATGACCTGGGGACAGATAGCAGGACATGTGTGTGTCACTACCCTCCTCTCCAACATCGGTAAATTGCTTCCTGTATTCTTCTATAGAGACAAGAGCCTCACGGAGCGTCTTGCACTCAGCATCGGCATGTTCACCCGCGGAGAAGTAGGTGCGGGCATCGTATTCATCGCATTGGGCTACGGCCTCGGAGGTCCTCTTCTTGCGATTTCGCTCCTTACCATTCTCACCAACCTCATCCTCACAGGATTCTTCGTGGTGATAGTGAAAACCCTTACAATGAAGGCCGATGCCAGTAAAGCGTAGTAACTGACAGCCAGCATAAGTCAGAATTCGACGGTAACACCGATAGCGGGGACAATTGTTCCACTCCACAGTTCCAAAGTCTCGAGGGCATAACGTTGTTCGGGAGAAAGAGCATCAGGATTGACGATTTCCCCTGTACTCAGATATGCATCCGGCTGACGGATCTTGCTGAAGGTCACATTCTGCAGATCCACATATAGTCCGAGGGTCCATTTCCTGAAATAGAAGTCCTTATCGACTCTCAAGTCTATCTGATAATACGGATCCAGACGATATTGGTTGTATTTCGTATAGTCATATACGGGTCTTCCTGCCGCATCCCATACAATTTTCAATGAAGATACATCCGCATCATAGGGTGTATAGGGAGAGCCTCCTATGGCACTGACCTTCATTCCAATGCTCCAATATCTCGGAAGATCATACACTCCGCTGAGATTCAGTATGAAACGATTGTCCCACGCAGAAGGAATATAATCAGAATCCTTAGTCGCTCTGTACTCGCTTTTATACAACGTCGCCGACCCTATAAGGCTCAATTTATCCGGAATCAGCCATCTGACCAGAAGCTCAGCACCGTACGCCCTGCCTCGGGAAGAAGAGACCAGAATTTCTTCTCCGATGCTTCCGTAATCGGCGCCTGTACAGGTCAGCGGCACTCCGGTTTCCAGAGATAAAGGAATATCCAGGAACTGCTTATAGAAGCATTCCAGACTTATGAACAGTCTGTCACGGAATCTCCAGTCAGCTCCGACAGCAGCCGAGATCACCCTCATATAGTCAAGATCCATATTGGCCAGATTACCTTCCGTATTACGGAAACTCAGAGCAGTAACAGGAGGAAGCTGATGATAAAAACCGGCACTTGCATTGAACGACCAGTTCTCCCATGGGAGATATGAGAGTGAGGCACGAGGCGAAAACTGTTTCCAGAAACTTGCGGTATTGGCAGAAAAAGAGGATGCATCCGTACGCAGACCTGCCGAGGCGTTAAGTTTTCCGCCTGGAGACTTATAATCTGCAGAGGCAAAGATTCCGCCGCCCCAAAAGGAGAGATCCGTGCAATAGTCAAGAGGATTTCCGGTCCTTGACTGACGGTAGACATCGCTGTCATAGTGGCGGAAATAAATCTCAGCGCCTTCACGCACTGTCCAAGGACCATAATACGACCTGTTTTCAAATCTGAATTGAGCCTTTCCCTCCAGGGCACTGCTGTGAAGTATGAGATTTTCAGATCTGCTTCCGTCATTGTCAATATATTTGCGGCTGCGGTTATTGAGGTAGCTGTAACTGAGACTATAGGACTGTATGTGCTTGTCTGAGAAATGCTTATATGAAGTTCCTATCGTAAAGGTCTCCTGCTTGAGGACGGGCAGATAACTCAGAAGATACTCATCCCCCTTGTCATCAGGATCGTTACTGAGTTTCATATTGTCAAAGCCGGCCAATGCGATTAATGAGACTTCATTTCTGCTGTCTATCTTAGTCTTGGACTTGAACTGGCCGTCTATGTAGTTCGGAAGCATCGGCAGTCCAAGAAGTCTGAACAGCAACTGAAGGTATGATTGTCTGACCGAAGCGATATATGTGGTACTCTCTCCCATGTGTCCGCTGGCACTTACCCCTACTTCCGAGGCTCCAACGGTGGCCTTGAATGCCTGTTTGTCCGGATTGCCTTCCTTCAGGGTGATATCCATCACCGAACTCAGTGCTCCTCCCCTATTGGCTGGAAACGATCCTGTATAGAAACTGATTTCCCTTATAAGGTCTGAATTCAGGATGCTGACCGGACCTCCTGATGCTCCCTGAGTAGCAAAATGATTGATATTCGGTATCTCGATGCCATCTATGAAAAAGGCGTTCTCCGAAGGCCCGCCACCCCTGACAATCAAATCGTTACGATAGCCTATCGGAGAATATGAGACTCCAGGATATGAACGGACAATACGGGCGATGTCCTTGTTGGCTCCTGGAATTCTGTCAATATCGCCCAGACTGATCACGCGTACGCTTACCGGACTTTCTACGCTTCTTAGAAAAGGTGACGGTTTCACCATAGATGCAGCCAGTTCATCCGGATCCTGATCCATTTCGATCAATATAAAGGGAGTATAAGGAGTGATCTTATACTCTGGAGTCACCGTGGTTCTATAACCGAGCTGAATTGCTGAAAACTGGACAATGCCTGGGCGTATGTTTTCAAGGGTAAAAACCCCTGTGGAGTCGGCAAGAGTTCCGGAGCCTTCGACTCCGACAATGACTACGGCCGCATATGGGATACTTTCTCTTGTAAGACGGTCGATGACTCTGCCGCTGACATTGTATCCTTGCACTGCTTTAGACTGAGCATCAGACGGATAGGATGCTATAAGAATTGCCGTAAAAGAGGCGATAAAAAAGGCAAGACGTTTCATAATACACTAATTACACGTCTTGCCGGATTAACATTTTTCGTGCTAAATCATCATCCTATGATATATTTTCCGATCTTCGGTATCTTCTGAAGAATTACAGAAGCGATTGCGACTGCCATGAATGCCACTACCGCCGCGAGGACGATCTCCACAGGGGTGGTCCAGAAGCCAAGAAGTCCTTCACTGCCCGAACCGAGCCAATTCCTGAACAGGCCGCACACAGGCACAAGCACCAGGAGATGGGACAGATACATGCCATAACTTGCTTTTGATACTGGGAGAAGAACCTTTCTGTAAACAGTTCCATCTGCCTTGATTTTCCTGAAAAGCAGTATCCAACCTATCGTCATCAAGACGACTCCTACCGTATCATTGCACCAGGTGGTTTCCCAGTAGACTGCATCATTAATTATATTGTCAGCAGGGAAAATGCCGTCACATGTCTCATATACTCTTCTGAGGAAGCCTCCGAATGTAATGGCAAACCCTGCAAGCCAGCAAGGAAGTGCGACAGACAAAGTCTTTTTCCATGAAAGTTCACCGACAAATCTGCGGAAATAAAGTCCTAGAAGGAGATATCCGATGAAACCGCTTATATAATAGAAGGTACCATAGCCGTTCCAGCTTGCTTCTCCCCAAAGAGGGTAAAGTGCCTGACGAGGAATCCCGGTCGGGCCATATGTGAAGGCCATAGGCTCTTGAGTGACCCAGTCACGGATGAGCGGAATGAATGTGGTAAAAATCCATATTCCGAGATATACCTGCAGTTCTTTCTTTCCCACTTTTTCAGCCCATGGTGAAAGAAGCGGCATCAGCATATATACTCCGATGAGCATATAAACGAACCAGAGGTGTCCGGCCGAATAGTTAAAGTTCATCATAAGGTTCTTCAGATTCGATACTGGTTCTCCCCATACGAATGCATAGACAAGGCTCCACAGGATGAAAGGAATAAGGATCCGGACAGATCTGCGTCTTAGGAACTCCCCGGCACTGTAATGCAGAGGAAACTGCAGATAGCTTGAAGCCACGATGAAAAGAGGGACGCAGGCCCTTACGAACGAATCGAAGAAAGATGACCAGAAAGCATCTGCCTCGTTCAATATCAACGATCCGTTTCCGCCGAGATAAAAAGGCTCGGTACTGTGTACGAGAATGACCATAAAGCATGCTGCTACGCGCATCCAGTCGATCCAGATTTCCCTTTTGGGGGTGTTTGATGAAATGTTATTTTGCATAATTTTATTAATAAGATTCTCACGTCGCTTCGCTCCTCAGAATGACAAGAGGGATATGCTCCTTTGAATGATAAGGGGATGGCATCCTGTATGGCATTCTATCTGGTTCATCTGAATTCTGATAAAGGTCTTCAGATGGGTAAGATCAAGCGATTGTCAGTTTTGCAAGGTAGTCATAATGCTCTCCTTCAGTTATGATTTCGGCCTTGAAACCATTTTCTTCTGCATAGAAAGCCAATGTGTCGAAATCGACATAAAGCCAGTCAAATGGTTCTCCGAGTATGTCTTTATATTGCATCTGATAGTCAAGAAGGCCATAATAGTCGTCTGCAAGATCTATCATCAGACTGCCGTCTTCTTCCTCATAAAGATAGCGAAGGTCACTGGAGTCTATCAGAATGCATCCCTCTGGATCAAGCAACTGTTTCATGCGTTGGAAGAAAACCGGCATATTGTCAAGTGTCCCGATGATGCCGGTTCCGTTCATCAACATAAGGACGGTATCGAATTTTTCCCCAAAAGTTTCGTCATATAGATTGATCTGACGGGCGTCGATGCCTCTGCGCTTCATTACTTCCACTGAAAGAGGGGAAATATCGATCGCCACGGATGTTTTTCCGAGTTCATTGAGAGCTATTGAATGACATCCGCTTCCGGCACCTACATCCAGAATCCTGCCCTGCGCCTGTTCCAAGGCAATTCTTTCGATCTGAGGCATGTCGTCAAGGGTCCGGAAAAGGTCCTCTACTGGAATTTCATCATCCTCGAACATAGAGGAATGCACTATCAGTGTATCGGCATTTCCATTGACATAATAATCGTATATGGCAGCTCCCATAGGATCAGCAGCCGAATTCAGGACTTCTTTTTCCATTGGCATAAGTTTTAAAATGCTAATATACGACATTTAGGCGTAATTTTAAAGGAAAACAAAATTGGCGGAGGAGGATAAACATCTGAGCAGCAGTCCAATACACCATCTACGTGCCGCACTATGGGGAGCACGTAGGATACATAAGGGACTGATAGTCAGAATATTGAGCTTTTTAGGTACGGTATAGGAAAAGTTGTGCAGGCACATAAAATTGACTATATTTGGAAAAACTTTATCCAACTGATTTATGAAAGCTTTACACATCATCTTTGCAGGTCTGTGCCTGACATTGGCAGCGGCCTGCTCACAGCAGAACAACGTTCAAACGGAGGAAGGCAACGCCGTCATCGAGAACATAATGTCGCGGCGAAGCATCAGGGCATACAAGCCTTGCACTGTGGCACGCGACACAATGCAGATAATCCTCGAATGTGGAATCAACGCCCCTAGCGGAATGAACAGACAATCGTGGGAAGTGCGCGTAGTGGACAATCCGGAAGTCATGTCAGAAATCGTTCAGCTGATGGCAGCGGGAAATCCTGATGTAGATCCGGGTGCTGTCAAAGGATGCTTCAGAGGGGCACCGGTGATGGTTTTCATTGCAAACGACCCAGCTTATGATTTTTCAGTGATCGATTGCGGTCTGCTTTCACAGAATATAATGTTGTCAGGATGGTCGCTCGGAGTGGGGTCAGTTTGTCTTGGAAGTCCGGTCAGATTCCTTAGAAATGCTCCAGAGGCAATGGCCAAACTCGGTTTCAGCGAAGGGTA
>JAEIGA010015234.1_pt1 | contig 11707 bp, 10 predicted proteins | sample 9270691 | NCBI WGS metagenome assembly JAEIGA01 (sample SAMN17057246, study PRJNA624740) | gut metagenome | biome: biome; isolation source: fecal sample | host: Bos grunniens | place: China: Xizang | collected 2019
ACACCTTCCCAACTCGCGCGTTCTCTGCGCGACCGAGTTGGTCGACAGCTGTCGACAACTCGGCAATCTTGGTGTAGGTCACCTTGGGCGCAATCAACGCGGTGCATAAGCACCGCGTGCGCCACCATGTAAGGGAAGGGATTTTCAAGGGAAACCGTAGGTTTCCTCTTGAACGGCGCTTCTTTTGGTACGCCGAGCCCGTAAGGGCGAGGAGGCTTTCGCTGGAGAAAGAAAAGTACATAAAGACAAACAAACAGATAAACCCCAATTTGAAGACAACCGAATAGTTCCAAAGGACATTCCCTTGCAGGAGGCAGGGGCAAAGCCCCTGCATATAATTTACACGATCAGGTAATTGACACCCTCCAGCGATTCGGGGGCATCGGCGGGGGCGGGCTGCAGGTTGTTCGCCGCGCCCAGCGCCGCGAGGGGTGCGTGATACCGCTTAGCCACCGACCACACCGAGTCGCTCGGCGAGGGGAAGCAGATCACGTACTCGCCCCGCCCCCGCGTAACCTCTTCCCCCTCGGTTATATCCGTAAGGGCAGTCAGGGTGGAAGGTTGCGCCGTCCGCAGGCAGACCGCCAGCTCGGCATCCAACCCCACGCGCTCCCCATCCATACGCACACGGCAATGGAGTACCTGCACGCCCCCGCTGTAAGAGATTGGCACGTCGATTGTGGCGGGATTCCCATCCATACCCATCGTGTGAGGCGTTCCGCCCGCGCGGGCGTCAAATTCATAGCGGAAGGGCAGCACCATATCGGCGCTCCCGTACTCCCCATCACGCAAAAGCAACAGTTGCGCGCGGCAGGTGCCGCTGAGCACGCAACGCTCCTTGGCGGGATCGTAGGTCAGCGCCTCGGGCGTTGCCACGGCACACACGTCCACCACCCGCGCCGAGGGATCGATACCCACCTCCTCAAGGGACACCGAATCGCTCAGCGTGAAATTCCCGTTGAAGGCACGCATACCCTGCTCGATGGGATAGGTGGCGTATCGCTCGGCTGTCTTGCGGCGGGTGGAATACATATCCTTGGTGTAGCGCACCTTTTCGTTCGCCTGCGCCATCACCTCGGGCAGAACGCCAACGTCGATATGAAGATGCCCCTCCTCCGCCATCACACTGAGAGAGGCGCACACGGCCCGCGCACAGCACGCACAATTGGGTGTAACGCCCTCCAGCTCCACGCTCTCGGCGAACGGAATCTTGCGGTAGGTCACGGTGGGAGCAACAGCACCCGAGTCCTCCCCTTCCCCGCTTTCTCCCCCCGCGCCGCCGGGGCAAAGGGTGAGCTTAACGGTCGCCTCGCCGCGGCAGTTGACCATGCCCATACCCGCCGTCGCCTCGGTAATCAGCGCTGATCCCTCGGCACAGACCACCCGCCACTCGCCCCCCTCGGCGGGCGTGAGGATCATATCGTCCTGCAGTGGGATGGCATCCCCCATGCCCCAAAGGAGCCGCGAGGCCTCGGCCTCATCAGTCAGCCGCTCCACCGCATCCGACGAGCCGCCGCTGTACCCAACCGACGATTCGGCATACATCCTCGCCCGCGCGTTGACACGGCAGCGGATATTCAGCCGCCGCGGCGCAGTCACCCGTCCGATGGGCGTCTCGGCCGTAGCATCGCAGGTACAGACCAGCGGCTCACCGATCTCCCAACCGTCACGCCCTGCCGCACCGCCGCTGACCTCAGCGGTCAAGCGGTAATCGGCGGACAGCGGCGCGCAGTACAGTCCGTTATCGTTGCCCATATAGAGCACGTAATAATCCAGCGTCCCGCCCAGATCCATGCTCCCGTTCCCCGCGTAGCGGTTGGGCGGCAGAACCGACACCCCAATGCGCAAGAGGCGCTTGATCTCGGGCTGATAATCGGGGAGGGAAAAATCCCCCGCCACCTCGGTCGTGAGCATCTGCTCCCCCAGCGGCACCTGAATCCGCCCGGCTTCCGTATTCCAATCCTTCATGTCCCTCTCTCCTTTGTGCGTGAGATTTTGTTACACTCTATGCCCGCGAAGGGCGGAATATACGCCACAGCTATTGCAAAATTTTTAAAAATGTGGTAGAATACATAGATGTAGAAAAAAACGAGAACTGGAGAAACTATGAGGATCTTTATGCGCTTTTGGCGAGAATACCCCAAGGAGAGTATTCTCGCTCCCCTCTTCAAGCTGCTGGAGGCCTGCTTTGACCTCTGCGTGCCGCTGGTGGTGGCCGCCATCATCGACCGCGGCATAGCCGGTGGTATAGCCGGTGGCATTGCCGGTGGAATGGGCGGTGGGGACGATACCTTCATCTGGCAGATGTGTCTTTTGCTGGTGGGGCTGGCCATCGTGGGTCTGACCTTCGCCATCACCGCGCAGTACTTCTCGGCCAAGGCGGCAGTAGGCTCTGCCACCCGCCTGCGCCACGACCTCTTTGCCCACATGCAATCCTTCACCTACGCGCAGACCGACCGCGTGGGTACGTCCTCCATGATCACCCGCATGACGAGTGACGTAAACCAGCTTCAGGCGGGTGTCAACATCACCCTGCGCCTGTTTCTCCGCTCCCCCATCATCGTCATCGGCGCGATGGTCATGGCGTTCACCATTGATAACCGCGCTGCGGGCATCTTCGCCGTCACCATTCCCCTGCTCTCGGCCGTGGTGTTCGGCGTCATGCTGGGCGGCATTCCCCTCTACCGTCGCGTGCAGACCAAGCTGGATCGCGTAACCGCCGTTACCCGCGAGAACCTCAGCGGCGTGCGCGTCATCCGTGCCTTCGGCAAGGAGGACGAGGAGATCGACGCTTTCCGCACCGTCAACCGCGAGCAGACCTCCCTGCAAAACAAAGCGGGCATGCTCTCGGCCATCATGAACCCCGTGACCTACGTGATGGTTAACTTCGCCGTCATCCTGCTCATCCGCCACGGCGCAAACGAAGTACATATCGGCAACCTCACGCAGGGTGAGGTGGTCGCGCTGGTCAACTACATGGGGCAGATCCTCGTGGAGCTGGTCAAGCTGGCAAGCTCCATCTTCACGGTCACCAAGGCCGTCGCCTGCGGCAACCGCATCGGTGCGGTGCTGGATATGCCTGCGGGCATGGCCGTTCTCCCCGACGGCGAGGGCTACCCCGCCCCTGCCGATGCCGCCGTGTCCTTTGAGGACGTGTCCCTGACCTACGAGTCGGGCGGTGCACCCGCGTTGGACGGCGTGAGCTTCACCGCACAAAAGGGGCAAACCGTGGGTATCATTGGCGGTACGGGCTCGGGCAAGACCACCCTCGTCAACCTCATTCCCCGCTTCTACGAGGCCACCGAGGGGCGCATTTCTGTTTTGGGCAAGGATGTACGCACCCACGAGCTCGCCGCCCTGCGCGAGCGCATCGGCGTCGTGCCCCAAAAGGCCGAGCTGTTCAAGGGTACCATCCGCTCCAATATGCAATGGGGCAAGCCCGATGCCACCGACGAGGAGATCTGGCAAGCCCTCACCGCCGCGCAGGCCGCCGATTTCGTCCGCGAAAAGGAGGGACAACTCGATGCCCCCGTAGAACAGAAGGGACGCAACTTCTCGGGCGGTCAGCGTCAACGCCTCACCATCGCCCGCGCGCTGGTGGGTCGCCCCGAGATCCTGATTCTGGATGACAGCGCCTCCGCGCTGGACTTCGCCACCGACGCCGCCCTGCGAAAAGCCATCCGTGAGCTGGAGCATAAGCCCACCGTCTTTATCATCTCCCAGCGCACCTCCTCCATCCACGCCGCCGACCTGATTCTGGTACTGGACGAGGGGCGCGTGGTGGGCATGGGACGGCACGACGAGCTGCTCGACTCCTGCGAGGTTTACCGCGAGATCCATCTGTCCCAGTTCAAAGGAGGTGAGGGCGCATGAAATCGGCCAAACAGCAAAAGAAATCCAAAGGCACCTTTGCCACCGCGAAAAAGGTACTCAAATACCTGCGCCACTACCGCCTCCTGCTTGCCCTCTCCCTGATCTTTGCCACCGTTGTGGTGGTGCTCACCCTTTATTTGCCCGTACTGACGGGCCGGGCCGTAGACCTGATCGTGGGCAAGGACGACGTGAACTTTGACGGCATTGCCGCCGTCCTGCAAACGAGCGCCATTGTGATCCTCATCACCGCCGCCGCCCAGTGGCTGATGAACGTGTGCAACAACCGCATCACCTTCGGCGTGGTGCGCCGTCTGCGACTTGACGCCTTCCGTCGCATCCAATCTCTGCCCCTCTCCTTTCTCGACCGCCGCCCCGTGGGCGACACGGTCAGCCGTGTCATCGCCGACGCTGACCAGTTCACCGACGGTCTGCTCATGGGCTTTTCCCAATTCTTCACGGGCGTTCTGACCATCGCAGGCACGCTTGGCTTTATGCTCTCCATGAACCTGCCCATGACGCTGTGGGTGGTAGTGGTCACCCCGCTTTCCCTGTTCGTGGCCTCCTTTATCGCCAAATCTACCCACGCCATGTTCAAGCTCCAATCCGAAACCCGTGCCGAGCAGACGGCGCTGGTGGACGAGATGATCGGCTCGCACAAGGCGGTCTCCGCCTTCTCCCACGAGGACGAGGCGCTGGCCGAGTTCGACGAGATCAACGAGCGGCTGGAAAAGGTCTCCCTCCGCGCGGTGTTCTACTCCTCGCTGACCAACCCCTCCACCCGATTTGTCAACAATCTGGTATACGCGGGTGTCGCCCTCATCGGCGCGCTCATCAGCCTGCACGAGCCGTGGGGCATGGTGCTGACCGTCGGTCAGCTCTCCTGCTTCCTCTCCTACGCCAACCAGTACACCAAGCCCTTCAACGAGATATCGGGCGTTGTGACCGAGCTGCAAAACGCCTTGACCTGCGCCGCGCGGCTCTTTGAGCTGATCGAGGCCGATACCGAGATCCCCGATGCCCCCGACGCCACGGTGCTGACCGAGGTGGACGGACGGGTGACGCTCACAAACGTCGCCTTCTCCTACACCCCCGAGCAAGACCTCATCCGCGATCTCAACCTCACCCTTGAGAGCGGTCAACGCGTCGCCATCGTAGGGCCTACGGGATGCGGCAAAACCACCGTCATCAACCTGCTCATGCGCTTCTACGACGTGTGTGAGGGCTCCATCACGGTCAGCGGCCACGACATCCGCACCGTCACCCGTCACTCCCTGCGTGAGAACTACGGCATGGTTCTCCAGGAAACGTGGCTGTCCTCGGGCACGGTACGGGACAACATTGCCTTCGGGCGCCCCGACGCCACCGACGAGGAGGTAATCGCCGCCGCCCGTGCCGCCCACGCCGACGGCTTTATCCGCCGCCTGCCGAACGGCTACCAAACGGTACTCGGCGAGGACGGAGGCTCGCTCTCCCAGGGACAAAAGCAGCTACTCTATATCGCGCGACTGTTCCTCTGCCTGCCCCCCATGCTGATTTTGGACGAGGCGACCTCCTCCATCGACACCCGCACCGAGCTGAAAATCCAGAACGCCTTTGCCAGACTCATGGCGGGGCGTACCTCCTTCATCGTCGCTCACCGTCTCTCCACCATCAAGGAGGCCGACGTGATCCTCGTCATGAAGGACGGTCACATCATTGAGCAAGGCAACCACGCCGCCCTGCTGGCGCAAAACGGCTTCTACGCCCACCTCTACAACAGCCAGTTTGAGGCGTAAAGCAAAGAGGTTGGGTACGAACGTGAAAGCACGTTCGTACCCAACCTCTTATTTTTATTCGAGATTGAGTTTTTTGGTCATGATCCACTGCGTTACGAGCCAGAATGCTGCCATCAAGGCCGCGCTGAGCACGATCGACCCGCAAAAAACCATGTGCAACGTGGCAAAGGGATGATCAGCGATCCACGGCAAAATTCCGTCAAACGCATTGGACATTCCCAACACCGTAAATGCAATAGTGAACACGGTGGAGACGGCTTGTGTGGCAATGTAGTAGATGAAATACGCGCCGACCGCCATGAGGATGCGATTCTTCTTTGCGGTCTGTCCGACCGTGATGCACGCGTAGTAGAGTAGCATCGTCGAGACTACGGAGAGCAGGATCAGAATGAGCATTTCGGCGGCAAACGCAATCGCATGCCCCATGCCCAGCTCAAAGAGAATCTCATCGATCAGGTGCGCGATCAGATTGAAGGCATCGACCAGCTCGGGACCGGCGAACGCGATACATCCTGCCGTGAAAACGGTCAGCAGACAAACGGTCTGCCACGCAATCGCTCCGATCAGCTTAACGAAAATATGCTGCGCGTTGGTAACGGGCAGAGTGAAGGTCAAGTATCCCTCGGCGGAGTACATATTCTTATAAAAGCGCACGATGGCGATCACGACGGAAAGCACCAGAAGCGCGGCGCAAGACACGAAGAGCATCGCAGAAGCCGAGAAGTCCGCGATCTCTGTGATTGCCCTGATCATGCGCGGGTTACTGTCATCGTTGATCAGACTGAACACCCTCGCCATGGCACTGATGACCAAAACGATGGGCAAAAACAAGCTAAAGGTGCGGAAATAGTAGATAAATTCGTGTTTCAGAAGCTTCTTTACCATTTGAATACCTCCCTGAACAGCGCGTCAACGCTCATGCCCTTCTCCTCGCGGATCTCGTCAACCGTCTTATGCAGCACGATCTGCCCATGGTTGATGAAGATTGCCTCGTCCAGCACGGGCTCGATGTCCGAAATGATGTGGGTGGAGATCAGCACCGAGGCATCGGGATTGTAATTGTTGATGATGGTGGAGATGACGTAATCGCGCGTAGCGGGGTCGACCGCCGCGATGGGCTCGTCGAGGATGTAAAGGAGCGCGTTTCGGCTCATCACGAGGATGAGGCATACCTTCTCCTTGTTGCCCTTGGAGAGATTCTTCAGCCGCATATCCTTCGGCACGCCGAGCCGCGCCAGCATCTCGTAAGCGAGCGCAGGCCGGAAATCCTCGTAGAAATCACTGAAAAGATTCACGATCTGCTCAGCGGTCATCCACGACGGCAAAAAATTGTTATCGGGCAGATAGGAAACGATCTTTTTCGTCTCCACACCGGGCGCGTGCCCGCCGACGAGCAAACTGCCCGCGGTGGGGGTCAAGAGGCCGTTGATCAGCTTGATCAGCGTGGTTTTTCCCGATCCGTTCGGGCCTAAAATACCGATGATCTTGCCATGGCCAATGGTAAGGTCTATGTTGTTCAGCGCAAGCACGTTGGCGTACCGTTTGGTCAGCCCCGTACACGTAAGTAACTCGTTCATGACATACCTCCCTGACATTCGTTCAAATATTTGATGATCTCATCCGCATCGCACCCAAGCTGCGACATAGCCGCAAGGTATTCCTCGGTCTTTTTGACACGAAGGGTTCGCACCTCGGCCGCGGCGGCATCGGTGTTTTCGTTGACGTACCACCCCGAGCAGGGCACCGAGTGGATGACTCCGCGTCTCTCCAGCTCCTCCAAGGATTTTTGCACCGTGTTGGGATTGACACCCGCGAGAAGCGCGATCTCCCGCACCGACAAGAGCTTTTCCCCCGCAGCGTATTTTCCTTTCGCGACGGAAACGCAGATCAGCTCGCAGATCTGCGGGCATATCGGACGGGATTTGTCCAGCGTCCAATTCATTCCATCACCTCTTTTTGTATTAGTGTACTATTATTATAATACAGTTAAATCAATTTGTCAAGTAGTTTTTTGAAAAAATTTGGATGCAACTATTCAGCCGGCTTTCAAATTTGGATTTGTCGAGCAGGGGCGTTGCCCCTGCACCCCACCAGAAACTTTTTTTGAAAAAAAGTTTCTGGACTTCAAAAAACTCAAAAAATATATATTTCACAATATATTTTGAAAATATTTTTTGAAGTTTCTTGAAGGGAGTTTGAGGGAAACTTCTTGCAAGAAGTTTCCCTCAAAGCGTTCCCCCGCTCCCCTACAAACCCCAATTTATAACCGCCGACAACGGCATAGCCGAACACAAAAACCGCAGAGGATCGCTCTGCGGTTTTCTGTGCCTGGGTTCTTGCGGTCAGGGTTGCGGTCACTTCTTCGCAATATACTGAATACTGGTAACGTATCCGTCGCGGCAGATGAAATTGAGCTCCATGCCGTCAGCGGCATAGACCAGCGACTCACCGCGCTCGGTGGGGGTAGCCGACTTCATAGCCGCCTTGGCGTCCTCGGCGCTCATGCCCACGTACACACCCTCAGGAGTCTTGACCGAGTCGTCGGTCAGCTCGATCTTATTGATCACGTCGGCGCTCTTGCCGGGCTCGGTGTAGACGCGGAATCCCGCGTAGGTGTAGACCTTGTCGGTGCCGTCAAACTCGCCGCAGGAGGGGGACTCGCCGTAATTCTTGGGCGTGCCCAACTTGGAAATCGTGTCCTCGGCAGGGGTGTTGACCGCCACGGTCACGTCGCCCGACTTGAAGACGTAGCCCGACGCTCCGCTACCGCCGCCGCAAGCAACGGCGCAGGCAAGCAGAGTCAGGGCAACCAGTACACACGCTATAACGCGAATCAGATTCTTTTTCATATCAGGAATTTCCTTTCATCATATCGTCTTTTCGTTGGTAGTAGGAATCCACCCGACGCGCCCATACGGTAGCAAAGAGGTTGTCGCCGCGGCGGTCAGGGATCTCGTGACGCTCTTGCAGGATAGCGCCAAAGTAGCGGGAGAGCTTTTCTGCCCCGCTCGCGTTGAGGTGAACGCCCTTATCGTAGGTGTCGGTGGTCATATCCAGTCCGATCTCATCCGACTTGGGAATGAGATTGTAGTAGGTAAGTCCGTGCGCCTCGGCGTAGTCAACGATCTGCTCGTCCCACTCATCGTACCAATGGTAGCCCCACGAATCGGTGGGGGCTTTGATCAGAATGAGCTCAATGCCCCGCTCGCGGCACAGCGCCTCCATTTTGTCGAGGTACGCCATGGCGGTCGCGGGCAGAGTGGGATCGGCCAGCGGGCTGATTGGCTGATCGGCATCGGCATCGGGTGGCACGACAGCGGTCTGCATAAGGTAGCCGCTGTCGGTCTCGGCGGGCTTACCGCCAAAGGCGTAGCGGAAATCCTCGGCCGTCAGCTCGTCCCACCGCCCGTGGTAACGGAGCAGAGGAAAGACGTAGGAGACAAAGCTCTCCTCCTCGGTCATAGAGGCACGGATGGCGTCCACCTTGGAGGCCGACCACGCCATGCCGTCGAGGTTGAGGCGGTTGTAGCCCTCCTTCTGGGGCGTGCCGTACTTGAGAGCGAGAACGTTATACACCACCGCCTTGGGGGTTTCGTAGCGCAGAGCATCCTCCAGCAGGTAGTAGGAATGCCACACGAGCTGCTGAGCGCCGCCACGGACGTAGGAGGAAATGCCGTACTCCTCCCACAAGGTGGCAGGCACGAAGGATTCATACACCTCGCAATCCCCGATGAACAGCACGTCGTGGTTTGTTTCGGCCACGGCGGCGTAGTATTCCTCGGTCAGCGAGCCCTCGCGGGAAGTGGTGATATACTTTGGCATCAGAATGCGGTCAAAGACCGCCAGCGCGCCGCCCAGAATCAGGACAGCGACGAGGATACAGAGGGCACGGGTCAGACGGGGGTGTTTTGCGTTCCTATTCATAGCCACACCTCCTTAAAACTGCCCGTAGATGAAGTCGCCCGCATCAAAACCGATGCCGTAGCTGCCAAACAGCAGGATGACCAGCACCAGCGCCGAGCAAGCGGCCGTCCACAGAACGGGGCGATGGACAAGGCGATCTGCCACGGAAGATTTCTTGCCCGCACGGCTGACGAAGAACACGGCAATCACCGCACAACCAACCACAATCCATGCAGGGACAGACAACTCGAGTTCGGTCAGCGCACGTCCGTCGAACAGCTCGCGCCACGTGTCGAATCTCCAAAAGATGGAGCCGAACGCCTTGGCCGTCACGGGGACGTTGCGGTAGCAATCCAGAATGCGGATGCTGCCCATGAGGAAGAACGTCCGCACCGCACAGAAATATCCGTAGCCCGAGGTGCCTCCCAGCTTGGGAAAACGCTTGTGGAATCTCGCGTACAGCGGCTCACACTCACGGGACGCAAGAATTACAACACCATTGAGCAGGCCCCACACGATGAAATTCCAGGACGCACCGTGCCACAAACCCGTGAGGAACCACGTCACCAACGTGGCAAAATACACGGGCATCCGCATACCCACGGCACGGCCAAGGTGGGCGCGACTCCATTTGGAAAATTTCTGCATGGGACGGCAGATGGAGAGGGGGTAGAACACGTAATCGGTAAACCACGATCCCATCGTGATGTGCCAGCGGTTCCAATACTCGGCGGTGTTGCGGGAGGAAAAGGGGTGCTTGAAATTCTCCTGCACAGTCAAGCCCAGCATCCGCGCATAACCGATGGTGACGTCGATACCGCCCGTAAAGTCGCCGTAAATGGCGGCGGAGTAGAGGACGATGAGTAAAAAGACGTACATACCCTCGTAGCGATCGGGGGCGGACACGATGGTTCGCACCGCCACCATAACGGTGTCGGCAATGACCAGCTTCTTAAAGTAGCCCCACAGAACGCGAACAAAGCCCACCGAAAGGTTGCCCCACTCCGCCTTGTGCGGCGCGCACAGTTGGGGGGCGAGGTCGGCGTAGCGGCTGATCGGGCCTTGCGTAACCGCAGGGAAAAAGGACACGAACAGAGCGTACTTTGCCACGTTGGTCGCCGCCTCGGTCTTGCCGCGGTAGACGTCGATTATGTAAGCCGTAGATCGGAAGACGTAAAAGGAAATGCCGAGAGGCAGGATCAGGGCGGGCACGGGCAGCTTTCCCGCACCGAACAGCGACAGCATGCCGTTGATGCTCTCCAGCGTAAAGCCGGTATACTTCAGCACGCCCAGCATGCCGAAGTTGAACGCAAGTCCCACGACCAGTAGAACGAAGCGCTTTGCCTTCCCTGCCGCCTTGTATTCCTTGCGCGCCTCCTTGGTCATCTCGGCGCGGTGCTCGGCGAGATACGCTTCATCCCTCGCGGCGTGACGCGAGATCAGGCGGGCAACGGTATAGGTCGAGGCAATGGTCAGCAGGATGAAGGGCAGATACCAGCCCCCTGCGGCGGCGTAGAACAGACCGCTTGCCGCGAGAAGCACCACCCATTGCGCCCGCGCGGGCACAAGGTAGTACACAAGCACGGTCAAGGCAGCAAAGAGAACAAAGGTCAGCGTGGTAAAGCTCATCCTCGATCAGTCCTCGTCCAGACGGCTGATGAGCGCCCACAGCGCGGCGGCGGAATCAAAATTCTCGGGCAGGATCTCCTCGGCGGGGATCTGCACGTCAAAGCGATCCGAGATCTCGGTGATCAGGCTGACAATGTCCAGCGAGTTGAGGATACCGTTCTCGATCAGCCCTTCCTCGGTCGCAAAATCCACGTCACCGTGCAGTTCACTCAAAATTTCAATCAATTCGTTCATAATAGTACTCCTTTATTTTTGCGGGGCACATTTTTGGGGCGTCGCCCCAAACCCCACCAAACTTTTCTTGAAAGAAAAGTTTGGATCAAAAGAACTTCAATAAATATATTTTTATGTAAAGTTTTTGGGAATCCAAAACCCTTTTTTCAAAAAGGGTTTTGGCGGGTTCCAAGGGCAGAGCCCTTGGCAGGGTCAAGGGGCAAAGCCCCTTGCGTTCCCCTCCTTACCCCTGCTCTGCTCGCTCTCGCAGGCCACGGCGGTCGATCTTGCCGTTGGGGGTGAGGGGCATAGCG
>JAEIGA010015235.1_pt1 | contig 11707 bp, 13 predicted proteins | sample 9270691 | NCBI WGS metagenome assembly JAEIGA01 (sample SAMN17057246, study PRJNA624740) | gut metagenome | biome: biome; isolation source: fecal sample | host: Bos grunniens | place: China: Xizang | collected 2019
AGGTGATAAAATGGATGGGGGCGATATCCCATTCAAAAATGGTGACATCTTAATTATTGATAGAACCCAAACAGACATATCTATCAGTGGGATTTACTTCTATACAACAAACAATGATGAGGATGTTTTTGTAAACAACTTCAGAAAACGTTTTGATGGAACTGTCGTTTTAGGATATACCAACTCAAAATATGAAGATTCCATTGTTACAATAGATCAACTAGAGGCCGCAGGATATAAGGTTATTGGACGAGTTATAAAAAACATATTTGCAATGATTTAAGAGGGCTAAAGCCCTCTATTTTTTATACTAAATTAATCTTGATAATTTGTATTTACATTTTATCAATAGCATGGTATACTATTCCTGATATAAAAAATATACGAAAGGAACAAAAACTTGGAAAAGGAAAAGAAAAATTCAAACCACGGCGGCAAACGCATTGGTGCAGGCAGACCCGCAGGATCAACAAAAGAAAATACTAAAAAATTATGTACCTTCAGACTTTCAGATGAAGAAAAAATAGCAGTAAAAAACCTGCTAAAAACATTACGCAAAAAATAAAAACAACAAATTAAAAAACAATAGGTAACTAAGTGACCGAGGTCTTTAAACCTCTTATTCATTTTTCACTTAGACACTTATTCATATTAAAACAAGGAAGGATGTGGAATATGTGAGTAAAGCAGTAATTTACGCACGATACTCCAGTACAGGACAGACAGAACAATCAATCGAAGGACAATTAAGAGATTGTTATAAACTAGCCGAAGAACAAGGTTTAACAATAGTAAAAGAATATATAGACAGAGCTTTAACAGGGAAAAACGATAATAGACCTAATTTTAGAAAGATGATAAACGATTCTGCATTCGGAGCATTTGATACAATCATAACGTGGAAAATGGACCGATTTGCAAGAAACAGAACGGATTCAGCATTATACAAAAAGATACTTAAAGACAATGGTGTTAGGGTAATTTACGCAGCAGAAAATATCCCCGAAGGAAACGAGGGTGTAATCCTTGAATCAGTCCTTGAAGGACTTGCCGAATACTACTCACTAGACTTAGCACAAAAAACTATCCGAGGTAAAAAAGAAAGTATCAGAAAAGGTAAACATGTAGGTGGTGCAGTCCTTTATGGATACAAAATAGATACAAGCAAATACTATATGATAGATGAAACTGCTGCCCCAATCATTCGCAAAATATTCAACGACTACATATCGGGGGTGAGAGCAACCGATATCGCTAAAAACTTAAACGAAGCAGGTATAAGAACAAAAATAGGTGATGAATGGACAAGAGCAAAGATAGGGAAAGTACTTAGAAATCCAAAATATATGGGTGAATATGAACTCTATGATGTAAAATCCGAAACCCCAATACCTGCAATCATTGATAAAGAAACCTTTGAAGCAGCACAACAACTACTTGCTAAAAACAAGAAACTAGGTGGTCGAAATAAATCAAAACATAAATACCAACTTTCAGGAAAAATAAAATGTGGCGAATGTGGTAGTGCTATGTGTGGCAACTACGCAGGGATAAGCAGGAAAAATAAAAGTATAAGATGTTATTATACCTGCCAAGGGAAAAAAGAACATAGAGGTTGCACCGCCAAAGCAATATATAGAGATTCAGTTGAAAAAATCGTCCTTGATAATACTATGAAGATTATATTGAAAGATGACTTTATAGAAATGATAGCAACAAAGATTATTGAACTAAATCAACTTGAAGATGAATCCTCTGGACTTATAGCCGCATACGAAACAGAACTCCAAGAACTCAAAACCAAAATTGATAATATACTTACCGCAATAGAGGACGGAGTTGCATCCAAAAGGATGATGGATCGTATCGCTGAACTTGAAAAACGAGAACAGCAACTGGAAGAACAAATTGAATTTGAACGAATGAAAATCAATAGAACGTTACTTACCAAAGATCAAATCATTTATTGGCTTACAATGTTCAAAGATGGCGATATACACTCCGAAGAGTTTTGTGATAAGCTCATTGCCCTATTCATTGATAAGGTAGTAGTATTCCCCGACAAAATAGATATTTATTATAACTACATGGATGAAGGACATAAAAAATCCATGCATTTTTTTAACTATCCCGTCTTGGATACTGAACCCCTTCAGACCATGAGGGTTTCACAATCCAAAACACTTAGGATTGGAAAAGACACCTTATGCCTTGAAGTTCTAATTTAAACGTTTCTTTCACAGGGGTTGCACTTTAGCCCCTTTTTTTGTTGCTAACAACCTAACAAGTCGCACCAAGTATCATAAATATACATTACCCCCTACTTAAACAGTTTTTTCGTACGCTTTCAAAGAAATCTAAAGAAACGTTTTCAGCTCTATTTTCTTTAGCAAATTGAGCATCTGCTATAACACGTTTTGTTTCGTTTTCCATAAAACTAGCTTTGCGTTCAATCTTCTTGTATTCCTGAATGATTCCTTCAGCGTTTCCATTACGTTTGATTGCATTGATATAAGGAAGAATCTTTTTAACTCCTTTTTGTTTTGCATACTGAATTAAGTATTTTTCATCTTGAAGGTTAATTATTTGTTTACTTTTAGGTTCTATATTCATGTTCTGACAATCTGTCACTTTGTTGATGAAATTTTGTCCTTGATCATCTGACATATTTTCTTGTTCAAAAATTTTTTCAATTTGAGGCTGCTCAGACACGATTTTAGACGTGAACTTATATCTGTTTGAGTATTTACACTCAACAACAATTAACCCTGCTTGAATGAGCTCAGAAACGGCTCTAACTACAGAACGCTCTGAAACCCCTATTTTTGCTGCAATTGTCTTCTGTTTTGGAAACATATCTGCTTTTTTAGGGTTGTAGCAGCTTGATAAATACAACAAAACTAATTTTGCTGTTGGTGTGATCTCGAATTGTTGCAAATTGTTAAGCAAGTTTTGAGTTAGCGTAAATTGTGAAAAGCCATGTGTGGCATGCCTTTTAACTGTGTTTTCTTTTTTCATAGTCTCTCCCCTTAAGATTTTCCCATAGCCAAGCCTTGCCTTTTGCGAGAAACTATGCTCTAATATAGTTACGGAAATTTTTTAAGAGCTTTGAGTGGTTTCTCACCAAGGCTTTTTTTATTGCCAATTTTTAATTTTTGTTACATGCCCATGCCGGACATCTTTTCACCATGATAAATTTGAAGTAAAATAATGTCAAGTTACACATTACAATGGTTATAGCGGTTATATATCGTTGTTAATAACCATTAAAAAGGGTTTAAAGGTATGGAAAAAGAATTAAAAATCGCAGAATTAGCAGCTATTTGGGGGGTATCTGTCCCAACTACGTGGAACAGGGTTCGTAAAGAAGGGTTATCAACCATTAAAAAGTTTGATGAAAACCGTAAAGAAGTAGCATATGTTATTATTTCAGATAATATCTTGAATAAATACATTATAACGATTAATAACAATGATAATAACCGTTATTATGAAGAAATGTTAACGGATAATAACATTAATAACAATGTTAATAACCACGTAGAAACCAATAATAATTCAATTTCTATGAATGAATTGTTTGATAAGTTAACTACTCTTAATAACCAATATAATGAAAGGTTAGAAAGGGTTAATAATGAGTTAACAATGTATAAAAGTAAAAATCTTTTATTAGAAGATAAAGCGGGTCGTGAAGGTTACTATTTGAGCGAAATTAATACGTTGAAAACCGATAATAAAAACCTTAATAAAGACAATAAAAGATTATTAAAATGGTTATTAACAAGCATTATAATTTTCATTATAACCTTTATAACCCTTATAGCAGTGGTATGCTATCATAGAGCGTTGAATACTACAAAACCAGAAACACCAGAGGTTAATAATGTTCAGCAAGAAGTTAAACAACCATTGAAAACGACTCAAAAACAAAAGCCTGTTCAAAGGACTACTACATATAACAAAAGAACTTATTAAATTTCAATAAAAAAAATAAACTATAAAAAAACGGGGGCCAAATTTTTTGACCCCCGTAACGCTTATAAATTTTTTAAATAATTCAAACAAACCCATCCTGTATCATCAGATAATTTACCCCACCCGTTTGATGATTTTATGATTTCTATAATATCGTTTTTATGTAAGATATTTATTCTTTTATAATTTATTCCTGGACCCGATCTAACATTTAAGCCCATTGCGATAACTTTATAACGGGTTGTAATGGGTTTTAAAAACAGCTCTTTTTCTGCAGTTCGTCTTTTAACCAAACCTGCAAGTTTTTTTCCTCCTGCATAAACCCACCTATCAAATTGTTCTGCTGCCCCGTTATAGTCACCTTTATTAAGCAACCTTAAAAGGGTAGAATTATTCAATGCCCCTGATCCTAAATTATAAGAAAATGATACTAATGCATCAAATTGATTTTGATTAATTTCAACCTTTACAATGTTATTAATAACCCTTTCAAACCTTGCTAAATCCTGTTTTAATAAGCCTTCAGCTTCTGCCCTAGTAATGGTTTGCCCTTCTATAACTCCTGCAGTATGCCCATAACCGATAGTCCAAATTCCTGCAGGGCATTTATAGGCTTTTAAGACACATCCTTCAAATTGTTTTATTAACTCAATTCCGTTTGTTGATATATTCATGTTGAATATCCTCCAAATCTTCAATTCTATGATTTTCAACACTTAATTTTTCTTTGATGATTGATATCTCTCTTTCGTTGGTATAAGTCCGTTCAATTAGGTTATTATGCTTGTCCTGTTTTTTCTCAAGTGTTGATATTTTATTCTCAATTACACCCATCTTATGTCCTAGGAATACGGCCTCAATTACAACGGTTATTAATATGCCTAATAATGTGTAATCCATTGGTTTTTCCTCCTTTTTATGCACTAATCCTTGTTATCAAATTTCTCTCTTAACTTTTTGTACTCTTTCTGATGTTCTTGTGAAAACGTTTGTGCATATTGATCCGTGATGGTGAAAATATCTTCAGCGATATTTGATGCATCTTTTAAACGTTTTTTATCTTTGATTACTTGGGTTTCAGATTGTTTAGTTTTTCTTTCTTTAATATAGTCAAAGAGGCCTTTTACAGCCTCTCCGACTTTTGAAATAGCTTCTGTAATTGCCATTTTAAACCTCAGCTTCCTTATAGATTTGCTCTGCCAAAGATAAAGCGAAAGGTTTTAAAGAGTTTAAAGTAGGTAAAAACGCATCATCAATTTTGTTTTCGCTTTGTTCAACTGCTACATTGAGAAGCTCAAAAACAAACTCAATCGCTAGTTCTGCACCTTTTTCACCATAATTAAGTGCTACATTTTTCAATTCTTCTTTCATAAGATTTCCTCCTTTGTTAAGTAGTACAATATGTAAAAGAGGGTGAAACACCCTCAAATACTTGCTAAAAATGTGTAATGAAAATAGAGCCCATTAGAAGGCTCATTTTGAAGAGTTTTTATTTTTTATGATAGATTCATTATCTTAGATACTAAACTCTTAAAATCGCTCAAATTTATCGTGTATCTGTGAATGTTTTAATTTGCTTCCCTTCTGCATAGATAAATCTGAGAAAAGATAATGTAGTTGTCGTATTATAATTCAACATTACAAAATCCCCTCTTCTTGTGGTGTATATGCACTTTATGTCCCTTATGTTTATTAAAGAATATTGTTAATAAACTGTGAAATTCTGTTGGCTATCAATGCGTATCCTGCATTAGTTGGGTGTAATCCATCATTAGTATATAACGCTTTATGTTCTGATAAATAAGGGGTAAAGCATCCATCAGTGTATAAATCTAATACGGGTACACTATAATAGTCACAAATAGCTTTTGCTTTGTCTACATAATCTTTCAATGTGTAATCTCGAGTATTTTTTGTAAATGTTTCCATTAAAGGCAGAGTGTCGAGATTTACAAAGTGCATATTAGTATTGCATTTCATTGGTGTAATATAAATAATTCGTGCCTGTGGATACTTTTTTATTAATCCTTTTAGTGTAACATTAAATGCCCCGTTAAATGTATCAACATCATCCGATATAAGGTTTACATCGAACACATTATTAGATAAATAAAAATCGTTAATACCACCCCATACAATAACTAAATCGGCATCGTCATCCATCAAAGTATATCTATTCCAAAATGGTTGATATGTACGTGTTCCTTTATCACCACCACCACTAATTGTAGATCCAGATATTCCGTAATTTCTTACTTCCGAAAAACCATTTAATTCAACAAGATATTCAACCCATGACTTTCCTCGTGTTCCGTTGCCGTCACATATACCCCATGTTATACTATCACCAAGACAATTAACTTTTTTACCATAAAATTTTCTATTTAATAATTTGTTTACATCAACAAAATAATTTTTTTTAGTTAGAACAAAATAATTAGAAGATGATATGTAATTTATTATCATTTTAGTGTATCCATAAGGGACAACTATATTGTAATCCGTTATCGTACCACCAATCCCAATATACTTAACTTGCGAATAATCATCAGTAGTAAACGCACTATAAAAATTGACTTGCTCGTTATTCCATGCATTACAAGATATTTTAAATTCGTCTCCACTAGATACATTTATAATTCTACCATGACAATTAGTTGCACTTGAAGCAGTCCCATTTTTCACATTAAAACACGCATCATCACATGAGTTAAAAAACGATTCTATGCTAATATAATTATAAGATTTATCAATTTTTGTATTCATCTGCAATGATATATTATTAGACATTTGTGCAAGATTTTCTTGATAATCTGCTTCATTCAAAGATGATTGTTCCCATGCTGTACCATTCCATGTTTTTTTCATCTTCAAATCTGTAAGATACCATGTGTCATTTACAACCATACCAGTTTTAGATGCAAGTTCAGTACTTGTACAAGCACCTTTATAATTGTACGGACTTGATATCTGTGTTTTATCAGCTTTAGTACGATTAAGCTCATCCAAATTAGTCTGCAATGTTGTTATATCAGCTTGAACATCTAGCATATCTTCTTGGAGTGCATAAACATCAGCGTTCACATTGAAAGTTACATTTGCACTATCTCCAACTGAAATAACAAAAGCTAACTGTTTTGTTACAACGTTTGAACCTGTAGGGGTTATAAGTTCTGCTGCATCGTTTCTATTTCCGTATGCATACAAGACTTCTTCCCCTGTGTCAGGATCTTCAGCAAATAACCCCACTTCACGATAATAGAATTCTTTTTGAGCATCGGTATTTTTGAAAGCCGATGTAATTCTAATGTTAGATGCTGTTAAGGTTTCTTTCTTTGTAATATCAAGACTTAGGACCTCATTAACAAGGGTTTTAAACTCCTTTGCAACGTTGGTGTCGTAGCTGAATCCATCACCAACAGCCATTCTTGTAAAATTAAGTGTTTTACCGGTCAAAACTTTTGAGATAAGTTCATCAGCAGCATTTGTTTGAATAAAATTGATTGAATTTGCCATAAATATCTCCTTCGCATTCAATCTTTTTCATGCTGAAGGTACTTGGCCACCAACTCTTGTGAGGTTTGAGTTATTTATTCTTCAATAATCTCTCCGTGTTTCTGTCTAAATTCAGTTATAACCATATCTTTGGTGATTGTAATATTACCCATTTCTATTGGCATTAAAGAACAAGCAACACCACAAAATACATTTTGACAATATTGAAGTTGTGTTTTTACTCGCAAATTCTCAGGTTTATCAAGCCAAGCTGTAATTTCTTCTAACGTTAAACCACTAGCTTCTAAGAAGTTGATAAAATCTAATGATGTCATTGTGAGTTTGGCAATACGTTCAGTTTCCTCAAGTTTTTTCTGTTCGTCAGTTTTCATTTGGCATTTTTTAGTCAAATACCACTCGTTATCAATATCAGACTGTTGGACATCTAGTTGTACCATACCGATTGATTGATAAAACTGAGTGTTAGAACCTAATCCAACTTCACAAAGTCCAGTGTTTTCATCTAAAATTTTTGCGTATTTAATCATAATCTATACTCCTCTAAATGGATAAAATTTAACTTGGTTGTATGTTGCATTAAATGTGACAGTATAGGTATGACCACCAACGACTGGACAGTAACATTTATCTGTCAACCCTGGATAAGAACCAGTTCTATTTGTATATATAGTTTCACTTCCATATTTTATAGTTAATATAGACTCGTTTGGCGAGTTTGTACCTAAGCATCTGTTCCCGATTAAAACACCATTAACTGGTGGAGTATAACTTCCACTTGTAACATTTACACCCGCTGTGTAATCGGGAAGTACCCAACCTGTAGCAATTGATTTTGCGGTTTCACTTACATTGGAAAAATCCACAGTAGCTTTTCCCTGTAAACTACTAGCCCATGCTGACCAATCCATCGTTGATTGGTTGATTGCTTTTGTTGCAACTACTACAAAGTAACGTAATGCTACTGCGTTCATTTGTACAGTGTCAGAATTGCCGTAGATTGAGTTAGAACGTGAAGCATCTAAAGAAATAGTAGTGCCTGTGCTAGTTGCGTTTGTTCCAGCATTACTGTTAACACCAGAACCGCTAGCTGTAAAGGCACCAGTAGCAGTAACACTAGCCTTGTTATCCCACATAATTGCACGTCCATTACTATTTGCAATAGTACCCTTAATATTTGGCAACCCAGCATTATAAGCTTTACCAAGCTCTACATTGCTCATCGCTTGTTGAATAACAGCACCATCTTTTATTGTAGGTACTTTGAACTTCTTATTAGTAGTATCTAAAGCCCACATACCACATTGACCGTAAGTAGTCAACATATTTGAGTATTCTGTGTAAGTGCAAGTTTTAAGTTTGCCACCTGCGAGCCAATCATTATATAAGTTAGGGAATTGAGCTTGTGTGTATTCTGTGCCATCACAAGGTAGTGAATTTTCTGGGACAAAGCTTGCTGAACAGGTATGTGAGAATACTGTACCTACTGGCAAACCTCCTAAATTATCAATAATGTCATTTATTTTCTGCCCAAGTTCTAGTCGGCTCTCTGAGCCCACTAGTTTTTCTATATTTGCCATCTTTTTCATGCTCCCTAAATACAAACAACACAGCCATCAAAAGCTGTGAGTGATTTTAATATTGTGTTGTTTTCTTTATCTCGTGTTATATCTACAATCGAGGTTTCTACTTTCCCTGTTTCTGTTGTTTTAAAGACTTTCAAACTCTCTAAAATGTTCCCTAGGTTAAGTCTGTAAATACCAGTTATGTCATCTATAACCCAATCTTCTATCGTAAAAGTTGTACTAAATGCAGATTCACTTGTTTTTATAACAATATTTACATTTGCACTTGAACCAACACTGGTTAAACATTTTATAGTTTTTAACACCGCATAATTTTGAATATGAGGGGTTATGTATTCTGCAGCATCGTTTCTGTTGCCGTAAGCAAACAGAATTTCTTTTGTTTCATCGTCAGGATCAATAACATAAACCCCTACTTCTCTGTACCAAAATGCATCTTGAATATCTGCTGTTCCGAATTCTGCGACAAATTCAACAGTATTAGAACTTGCAATTTGCATCGATGAAATACTCAAAGTTTTAACTTCATTCACTAGTTTTGTTTTTGTTGTAAAACTTTCTGTGTCATAGTCGTAACCATCACCAATGACGATTTTGCTAAATGTTACACTTTCACCCGCAATAATACGGGCAATAATATCCTGACCTGCGTTAGTTACAACGTAGGCCGTGTATTGCTCTGCCATCTTTTCCATGCCCCCTTGAGATTATGCTGTTTCTACTAAAAAGCTAAAGGTATCAATCGATTCTTCAATAAATCCAACCCCTGGATACATTGTTCCTTTAGCTCTCAATTCAAGGATTATCCCTTCTAGCCATTGAGATTTGCGTTTGATTTTTTCTAAAATAAGCAAAAACGCATCAATATCTGTTTGTAAAATATCTGTGTTATTCGTTATGAATTTGAAATAATGCGGATTTCCGTCATAATCAAACCATTCTTTAAGTTCGCTTTCGGGTAAATAACTGTTCATTACCCTTTCAACGGCCCATACAGTTCCTAATCTGTTAAATACAAGTTGAGCATCTTTAATAAGCTGTCTTTTTTGCTCTAGTGTTGCTGATTTTAAATACCAAAACACGTTCCAGTCCTGTGCGAGCTGATCCAGTTCTGCTTCGTTTAGTTCGTCTATATGTCCTATAATTACGCATCGCTCCATATCAACAGCTAATTTACTAAATAGATTAGACATTCCATCAGCCAAAGCTTTATCGAATTTGTCCTCTTTCATAAATGCAGGGAGCATTTTGTATAAATCAACGTCCTTAAGTTTCATCGTTTACCTCCCCAGGAGCTGTTGTTTTGTGAGTAACTGTCATATTGCCTGACCATTTTGCCACTTTGTTTTTAGCCAAAGCAGTATAAGTAGGTTTGATTATATCTACATAATCAGCACCGATTGGTTTAATATCCGATTTAAGGATTTCAGAACGAAGTCTATCTGGGTTGATTGCTCTGCCGATTTCACCACATTGCCAAGCATTGTAACGCTCGATTGCTCCACCTTCCCCTTCAACTTCATTAACGGTGTCGCTTTCTTCAGCTTCTGTTGTGTAGTAAACAAGCTCGATATCATAAGTTTCTTGAGCGATTCCACTCACAATCAATTTATCATTCAAAGGTCTAACTTCTTTTGAATTACAAGCTGCTAAGACTTTATCAAGTATGTCTTGACTTGGAACTGCACCATTTTTACAACTTACAATAAGTTCAATTGTCCCTGCTGTTTGATCGGATTTTGGGTAAACATCTGCAATACTAGCATCTGCTGATTTTGCATAATATACATAAGTACTTTCAGCTCCTGCAGTCGATTTTGAACTCTTAGATAATTGAATTCTCTCATAATAATGGGCATCACCAATACCACCATCAATTTCTGGGTATGGTTCGCCATTATCTCCACCAGTTGTTTCATCAAGATTAGTAACTGTTGAGATGTATTCAACCCTATCTACAAGTTTATTCATTTGGCCTGCTGCAAATCCGTTATAAGCACTTCCACCTTCAACAGCAGATACAGAAACATCGACAGAAGTTGCTCCTGCGTAAATAACAGCAACTTCATCTGTTGCAAAATACTTCTCATTATCTGCTGTAACTCTTGTACCTTGAGGGATAACAACGTTGATACTTAATGCTGAATCGATTGAAAAACGTTCTGTTGAGTGAGCTTTTGTTGCCTCAAGCCTGTAACAGTTTTCATTTTTTCCGTGTTCATCTAGGATTTTACCCTTTGCATATTGAGCGAAACGTTGATTAAACAGCTCATTTAAACTGGTTAAGAATGTAATTATATAGCTATGCATTGTTTCGATGAATATTTTTCTTTCATCTCCCGGATATAAAGTTTCATCTATATTTTTCTCAACATAATCAACAACTTTATTGTGGATAACCTCGTCATCCACTACGAATAAATCTATATTTGCCATTATTTACTCTCTCTTTCTAAGTAAATGAATAAGTCATTTACCCTCAATTACCTCACCCCATTTACAGTAATATCGGGGGTTATAACCATTCTGTTATCTTCGGCATAACTTATACTGATATCGTTTAAGGTTACTCTTGGTTCGTAAGTTTCAATTAACCAACTTGCGTGATTCTTTGCAGCAACTTCAGCTTC
>JAEIGA010015236.1_pt1 | contig 11706 bp, 23 predicted proteins | sample 9270691 | NCBI WGS metagenome assembly JAEIGA01 (sample SAMN17057246, study PRJNA624740) | gut metagenome | biome: biome; isolation source: fecal sample | host: Bos grunniens | place: China: Xizang | collected 2019
GAAGCGCGCATTGAAGGTGATGATATGTTTATCTGTGGCGAGAGTCTCTCTTCCCGCCTTCTCAGCGGTAGAATGCTCCGCGGTGGGCAGTATAGCTCGCGCCACGACCACCGTATGGTAATGGCACTCAAACTCGCCTCTATAGCAACAGAAAGCCCCATCGTCATCGACGATGAGGCTTGCGTGGGAAAATCCTTCCCAGGGTTTCTAGAGATGTTTACTCAGCCTTAGGCTCCTCTACTGGAGTCTCTACTGCTGGAGCTTCTACAGTCTCAGCTTTCTTTGCACGGCTACGACGAGTAGTCTTCTTAGCGCTCTTAACTTCTGTTGCAAGAGCAGCCTCATTGAAGTCTACAAACTCGATGAGAGCCATCTCAGCTGCGTCACCCTGACGGAAACCTACGTGAAGTACGCGGGTATATCCACCTGGACGATCTGCAACCTTAGGTGCGATAACGCGGAAGAGCTCTGAAACAGCCTCCTTGTTCTTAAGATAGCTGAACACGATACGACGATTGTGAGTAGTATCGTCCTTAGACTTGGTAACGAGTGGCTCTACGTATGATCTCAAAGCCTTTGCCTTCGCAACTGTAGTGGTAATTCTTTTGTGCATGATAAGAGAATTAGCCATGTTGGCGAGGAGGGCCTTGCGGTGACCACTCTGACGACCAAGGTGATTAATCGCTTTATTGTGTCTCATTATTCTACTTTCTTTTTAACAACGGTGATATTATACTTTTTCACATCCATTCCGAATGTAAGCTTCATCTTCTCTACAAGAACTTCAATCTCGTTGAGAGACTTGCGGCCGAAGTTACGGAACTTCATCAACTCTGATCTTGAGTACGATACGAGGTCAGCAAATGTGTTGATCTCTGCTGCCTTGAGGCAGTTGTATGCACGTACTGAAAGGCCTACATCTGAGAGCTTAGTGAGGAGGAGGTGTCTCATGTGGAGTGCTTCCTCGTCAAGCTCCTTGCTCTGAGGCTCAGCGATAGTCTCGAGCGACATCTTCTTGTCGTCTGTGAACAGACGGAAGTGATAGATGAGGATGTTGGCTGCTTCGTGAAGAGCAGAACTTGGTGAAATTGAGCCGTCAGTCTCAATATCAAGGTTGAGTTTCTCGTAGTCAGTCTTCTGCTCCACGCGGAAGTTCTCTACGCTCCAGTTCACTTTGCGGATTGGAGTATAGATAGCATCCACAGGGATGGTACCGATTGGGGTATTCTCATCTCTGAGCTCCTCTGCAGGCACGAAACCTCTACCCTTTGTGATTGAGAGAGTGATTTCGAGCTTTACAGATGGCTCAAGTGAGCAGATGTGCTGATCTGGATTTAACACCATAAAAGAAGACAATCCTTTAGAGATATCCTCTGCAGTAAACTCCTGCTTGCCGCTTACAACGATTGTTGCAGTCTCGCCATCAACAGTCTCAACCATGCGACGGAAGCGAACCTGCTTGAGGTTGAGGATGATATCCTGCATACCCTCGATTACTCCCGGGATAGTTGCAAACTCCTGGTCTACACCAGAAATCTTGATCTGACTGATAGCAAAACCTTCAAGGGAAGCAAGCAAGATGCGACGAAGTGCGTTACCGATAGTCTGACCATATCCCGGCTCTAGTGGACGGAATTCAAAGCGGCCAGTGGTCTCGGTGCTTTCGAGCATAATGACCTTGTCTGGTTTCTGAAATGCTAAGATTGCCATATTACTGTGGTGTTAATTATTATTTAGAGTAGAGATCGACGATGAGCTGCTCGTTGATGTTCTCAGGAACCTCTGCTCTGGTTGGTACGTTAAGGAACTTACCAGTAAGAGCCTTTGCGTCGAAATCAAGCCATGAGTACTTAGTTACAGAAGCAACGCTGTTCTGGATAACCTCAAGACTCTTTGATCTCTCTCTAACAGCTACTACATCGCCTGGCTTAATCTGAGCTGAAGGGATGCTGCAAACCTCACCGTTGAGAGTGATGTGGTGGTGAGACACGAGCTGACGTGCAGCTGCGCGTGATGGAGCGATACCGAGACGATAAACTACGTTGTCAAGACGAGACTCGAGGAGGAGGATGAGGTTCTCACCCTTCTGACCTGAGAGACGTGAAGCCTTCTCGTATGTGTTGTGGAACTGACGCTCGAGAACACCATACATATACTTAACTTTCTGCTTCTCTTTGAGCTGCATAGCATAGTCCTTCTGCTTCTTGCGCTTAGCAGCGAGACCGTGCTGTCCTGGAGGATAGTTTCTCTTCTCAAAGTACTTATCTGAGCCGAAGATTGGCTCACCGAACTTACGTGCGATTTTGGTGCTTGGACCTGTATATCTTGCCATAGTAATCTTACTTTTAATGATTAAACTTTACGACGGCCTTTTGGTCGGCAACCATTGTGAGGCATTGGAGTAACATCAACGATTTCAGTTACGATGATGCCAGCATTGTTGATAGTACGGATTGCAGACTCACGGCCTGAACCTGGACCCTTAACATAGCATTTTACTCTGCGGAGACCTGCATCAAATGCAGTCTTTGCAGCGTCCTCAGCAGCCATCTGGGCAGCGTAAGGGGTGTTTTTCTTTGAACCTCTGAAACCGCACTTACCTGCAGAACCCCAGCTGATAACCTGGCCCTGAGCGTTGGTCAGAGATACGATAACGTTGTTGAAGGTTGATGAAATATGAGCCTCGCCATAAGCTTCAACCTTGACAACTCTTTTAGATGTTGTAGTTTTCTTTGCCATAATTCATCAATTTTTACTTAGTTGCCTTCTTCTTGTTTGCAACAGTCTTCTTGCGACCCTTGCGTGTACGGGCGTTGTTCTTGGTGCTCTGGCCACGTACTGGGAGACCGATACGATGACGGATTCCACGGTAGCAACCAATGTCCATAAGGCGCTTAATGTCCATCTGAACTGAAGAACGGAGCTCACCCTCGATTCTGTAAGATGCATTGATCTCAGCACGAATCTTAGCAACCTGCTCATCGTTCCAGTCACCAACTTTGATAGTAGGATCGATCTCGCACTTCTCGAGGATCTTCTTTGCTGAAGGGCGACCGATACCGAAGATATAGGTAAGACCTATCTCTCCCTGTTTGTTGTTTGGTAAATCAACACCGGCTATTCTTGCCATAATTATACTTACTTAATTTGTTACTAAATTATTATCCTTGGCGCATCTTGAACTTAGGGTTCTTCTTGCAAATCACATAAAGGCGACCTTTACGTCTAACGATCTTGCAATCCTCGCTACGCTTTTTGATGGATGTCTTGACTTTCATATCTGTGAGTTTTTATTTGTATCTGAAAGATATTCTGCCCTTGGTTAAATCATACGGTGAAATTTCTACTCTAACTCTGTCGCCAAGAAGAATGTGGATAAAGTGCATTCGCATCTTGCCTGAAATATTGCAGAGCAGGACATGACCGTTCTCAAGCTCGACCTTGAACATCGCGTTTGGAAGGGTCTCGATCACCTTTCCATCTTGTTCTATTGCTACTTGTTTTGACATAAAAAATTACACTTAAAATTTAATCTTGCCATCTTTCTCGATAAAATCAAAGGTTGAGAGTTGCTCGGCCTGGCCTTTTCGGACAACAATCGTGAGTTCGAAGTGAGCTGATTTTCTCTTATCCTGTGTGCGGACTGCCCAACCATCTTTTGCAAGATAGACAGCCTTGCCACCGGCATTGATCATCGGCTCAATACATAAAGCCATGCCCTCTACCAGGCGAGTTCCACGACCAGGACGTCCATAATTTGGAACACCAGGATTCTCGTGCATATTCTTGCCTATTCCGTGTCCTTCTAGTTCACGGACTACAGAGAAGCCAAATGGCTCAACATACGATTGTACCGCGTATCCGATATCTCCTATGCGCGCGCCCGCTACAGCTGCCTCTATGCCCTTATAGAGCGACTCTTTGGTGACATCCAGAAGTTTTCTGGTCTGCTCATCCACCTCCCCTACCGGGAAGGTGTAAGCAGAATCTCCATTATAGCCTTTATAGAGGGTACCTACATCCACAGAAACGATATCGCCATCTCTAAGCTCATAGTCTGACGGAAATCCGTGTACTATTACATCGTTTACTGAGGCGCAGATAGCTGCAGGGAAACCGTCAAAACCGAGGAAACTTGGAATTGCACCATTGTCGCGAATGAATGTCTCAGCTACCCTATTCAACTCTTTTGTTGTCACACCTGGGGCAACTACCTTACCGACTTCAGCCAATGTCTTTGAGACCAAAATGGCGTTTTCGCGCAAGAGAGCAATCTCTTCTTCAGTTTTAGGCTTAATCACAACCTCTTAATTTTTCAAAGAACTACATACCTGAACGTCCGCTAAGACGACCTGTCTTCATGAGACCGTCATAGTGACGCATCAGCAAATAACTATCGACCTGCTGGAGGGTATCAAGAACAACACCCACAAGAATCAAGAGTGAAGTACCACCATAGAAACTTGCAAATGAGTTAGTGACGCCAAGAAGCATAGCCAAAGCAGGAAGTATGGCGATTACGCCGAGGAAGATAGAACCTGGAAGAGTAACTCTATCGGTGATTGAACCGAGGTACTCAGCAGTTTTCTTACCTGGCTTAACGCCTGGAATAAATCCTCCATTCTGCTTCAAATTCTCAGCAATCATTGTAGGGTTTACAGTAACCGCTGTGTAGAAATATGTGAAGACAAAGATGAGGATAAAGAATACGAAGTTATACCAGAAACCGGTATAGTTGCTCATTGTTGCAGCAAAACCTCTAGTTGCATCCCAACGAGAGAAGATGAGTGGGAAGAGCATCAAAGCCTGAGCGAAGATGATAGGCATAACACCTGCAGAGTTGATCTTTACAGGGAAATAGTTACGCACTCCGCCGTACTGACGATTTCCGATAACTCTCTTGGCATACTGTACAGGCACTCTACGAACAGCCTGAACAAGAGCGATAGCAGCTGCAATCACAAAGAACCAAAGAACGAACTCTACGATTACGAGAATGATACCACCGCTACCTGCTGAGAGCTTCTCACCAACTTCAGCTACGATTGCATAAGGAAGACGGGCAACGATACCAATCATGATAATGAGGGAAATACCATTTCCGAGACCACGATCAGTAATGCGCTCACCGAGCCACATAACAAACATAGAACCTGCCATGAGTGTGAGTGTAGAGATGAGGTTGAATACGAAGTTGCTCCAACCAAACTGATTTACAGCTACAAATGCATTAGCAGGAATCTGGCTGTGAAGCTGAGCCATATAAGCTGGACCCTGGATGCAGATGATAATGATGGTGAGCCATCTTGTCATCTGATTCATCTTCTTGCGACCGCTCTCACCTTCCATCTGCAGTTTGCGGAAGTAAGGAACGAAAACGCCCAAGAGCTGGATCACGATGGATGCCGAGATGTACGGCATCACACCCAATGCAAAGATTGAAGCGTTACCAAACGCACCACCAGAGAACATGTTCAAGAGGCCTACAAGACCCTCTTGAGCACTGTCCTGGAGGGTAGCGAGCATTGACGCGTCGATGCCTGGAAGCACCACAAAACACCCTAATCTGTAGACCAGAATAAGGGCGAATGTGTAGACGAGTCTCTTGCGGAGCTCCTCAATCTTAAAAATGTTCTTTATAGTCTCGATAAATCTCATAACTACTCATTAACAACTGCCTTTCCACCAGCAGCTTCAATTTTAGCAATTGCTGATTTTGAGAAAGCGTCAACTGTAACTGTTACAGCAGTCTTGATATCTCCGTTACCGAGAACCTTTACAAGATCGTTCTTTCCAGCAAGACCTGCAGCCTTGATCTCAGCTACAGTGATCTCTGTTACTCCCTGAGCTGCAAGAGCCTCGAGTTCAGCAACGTTAACTGCCTTGTACTCTACTCTTGTAGGATTCTTGAATCCAAACTTAGGAAGACGTCTCTGGATAGGCATCTGACCGCCCTCAAAGCCAATCTTGTGCTCATAACCTGCGCGAGCCTGTGCACCCTTAGTACCACGGGTAGAAGTACCACCCTTACCAGAGCCCTGACCGCGACCTAATCTTTTACTTGTGTGGGTAGAACCAACAGCTGGTTTCAAATTGTTAAGTTTCATTTTACAGTCCCTCCTTAGTCAATAACTTCAACTTTGCAGAGATGTGCAACCTTAGCAACCTGTCCTTCGGTGATTGGGGTCTTCTCTACCTCTACTGTCTGGTGCAAGCGACGAAGGCCCAAGCAGCGAAGGTTATCCTTCTGGCGCTGAGTACCGCCGTTGCAACTATTAATCTGTGTAATTCTAAACTTTGCCATAGTCGTGTCCTCCTTAACCATTGAAAACTTTTGACATTGGCACACCACGAAGGCCTGCAACTGTATAGGCGTCTCTCATCTGAGTAAGAGCAGTAACGGTAGCCTTAACAAGGTTGTGAGGGTTAGATGAACCCTTAGACTTTGCAAGCACGTTCTGAATACCTACAGACTCAAATACTGCACGCATCGCACCACCTGCCTTAACACCAGTACCTGGCGCAGCTGGCTTCATGAATACGCGTGAGCCACCAAACTTAGCTTCCTGCTCGTGAGGGATAGTTGTGTTGATTACAGGAATCTTTACGAGATTCTTCTTTGCATCCTCAACACCCTTAGCGATAGCGGCTGTAACCTCATTAGCCTTACCAAGACCATAACCTACAACGCCGTTCTCGTCACCTACGACTACAATTGCAGCGAAGCGGAAGTGACGACCACCCTTAGTTACCTTTGTAACTCTCTGGATGGCAACCAATCTGTCCTTGAGAACAAGGTCAGATGTCTTTACTCTTTTAACATTTGTATTTGCCATAGTCTTTACTATTAGAATACGAGGCCACCTTCGCGGGCAGCATCTGCCAAACTTTTAACTCTTCCGTGGAAAAGGTAACCGCCACGATCAAAGCAGATAGTGGTGATACCCTTTGCGAGGGCGCGCTCTGCGATTGCCTTGCCGACAACAGCAGCGGCCTCGATGCCACTCTTACCCTTGCACTCAACTGCAAGAGCCTTATCGTTGGATGCGGCAGCGCAAAGTGTTTTGCCCTGCTCGTCGTCAATAACCTGTGCGTAAATCTGCTTGTTACTGCGGAAAACCACGAGACGTGGACGCTCAGCAGTACCATTGACATGCTTACGTATACGGTAATGAATCCTTCTTCTTCTTTCAATTCTACTAAGTGCCATAATTCAATCCTCCTATTATTTAGCGGCTGCTGTTTTACCTGCCTTACGACGAAGCTGCTCGCCAACAAACTTGATACCTTTGCCCTTGTATGGCTCTGGCTTACGGAATGAACGGATCTTAGCTGCAACCTGGCCTACAAGCTGCTTGTCACAGCTCTTAAGAACGAGGCGTGGGTTCTCGCCCTTGCGGACATCTGGAACTGTAGCAACGACCTCCTGTGGAAGCATAAGCTGGATCTCGTGTGAGAAACCGAGAGAGAAGACCAAAAGCTGGCCCTGTACTGCAACTCTGTAACCTACACCGACCAACTCCTGCTGGATGGTGAACTGCTCGCTCACACCGATAACCATGTTGTTTGCAAGAGCACGATAAAGACCGTGCATAGAGCGGTGACGTGGCTGGTCGGTCGGACGGGCAAACTTAATCTGATTGTCCTCAATGGTTACGATGATATCAGAATCAATCTTCTGGCTCATCTCACCGTGAGGTCCTTTAACCTTCAACACGTTGCCAGCGAGAAGCTCTGCGCTCACGCCGGTCGGAAGGCTTACAGGTAATTTACCAATTCGTGACATTATAAATAAAGTGTTTAAAAATTAATATACGTAGCATATTACTTCACCACCTACGCCAAGCTCCTTAGCTTCCTTATCGGTGATGATGCCCTTTGATGTTGAAAGGATAGCGATTCCGAGACCGTTGAGTACTCTTGGAATGTTATCAACATCTGCGTACTTACGAAGACCTGGAGTAGACACGCGCTCAATCTTCTTGACAGCTGGAGTCTTGGTCTGTGGGTGGTACTTAAGAGCGATCTTGATAGTATTGAATGGAGTTCCCTCTACTACCTTGTAGCTGAGGATGTAACCTTTCTCACAGAGAATCTGGGTGATAGCCACCTTCATCTTTGAAGAAGGGATCTCCACTACTTTCTTACCTGCACTGTATGCATTACGCACTCTGGTGAGGAAATCTGCAATTGGATCAGTCATATTCTTTCTTTTTTATTTTTTTACCAACTTGCCTTCTTTACACCTGGGATAAGACCATTGCTAGCCATCTCACGGAACTGGATACGGCTGATGCCGAATGCTCTCATATATCCCTTAGGACGACCTGTGAGTGAGCAACGATTGTGAAGGCGGACTGGAGAAGAGTTCTTAGGGAGCTTGTCAAGAGCAGCCCAGTCTCCGGCTTCTTTGAGAGCCTTTCTCTTCTCTGCGTACTTAGCAACAAGTTTCGCGCGTTTTACCTCGCGGGCTTTCATTGATTCTTTTGCCATAGTATCTCTTAATTGTTATGTTTCTTGAAAGGCAGACCGAATGCGGTGAGAAGTGCGTGGCACTCCTGATCGGTGCGGGCTGTTGTAACAAATGTAATCTCAAGACCGTGGATACGTGGGTTCTTGTCGATATCGATCTCTGGGAAGATGATCTGCTCCTTAAGACCGAGAGTATAGTTACCCTGTCCGTCCATGTTCTCTGCGATACCGTTGAAGTCACGGATACGTGGAAGAGCCACTCTCACGAGCTTCTCAAGGAACTCGTACATCTTAACGTCACGGAGAGTAACCTTAGTTCCGATAGGCATACCCTTACGGAGCTTGAAGTTAGATACGTCCTTCTTAGAAGTAGTAACAACTGCCTTCTGACCAGCGATGATTGAAAGCTCTGCTGCTGCCTCCTCAACGATCTTCTTATCCTGTGTTGCACTTCCAACACCCTCATTGATAGTAATCTTCACAAGGCGTGGAACCTCCATCACAGTTGTGTAAGAGAACTGCTTCATGAGCTTATCAATGATCTCCTCCTTATATACCTTCTTGAGGGTAGGAACATAACCTGCAGGCACTACCTGAGGCTGAGTTTCTGCGTTTTTCTTTGCCATAATTATTTAATCTCCTCCCCAGACTTTTTAGCGAAACGGATCTTCTTGTCACCATCCATCTTGTAACCAACGCGAGTTGGCTTGCCAGACTTAGGGTCAATAAGATTGAGGTTTGAAATGTGAATAGGAGCCTCCTGCTTGATGATACCACCCTGAGGCTGCTTTGAATTTGGCTTAGTGTGCTTGCTCACCATATTGATGCCCTCAACGATAACGCGATCCTCTGCAGGAGCGACAGAAAGAACCTTACCAGTCTTTCCCTTATCATTACCGGCATTCACATACACGGTGTCACCTTTCTTAATATGTAACTTTTTCATAATGCTAATTAATTAAAGGACCTCCGGTGCCAGTGAAACAATTTTCATGAAGTTAGCGCGGAGCTCTCTAGCTACAGGGCCAAAGATACGAGTACCGCGAAGCTCACCTGCGTTGTTAAGAAGAACGCAAGCGTTGTCATCGAAACGGATGTATGAACCATCTACTCGACGGATCTCTTTCTTAGTGCGTACTACTACAGCTCTTGAAACTGTACCCTTCTTAGCGTCACCGCCAGGGATAGCACTCTTGATTGCAACAACAATTGTGTCGCCTACAGTCGCATAACGACGATTGGTACCACCAAGAACACGGATACAAAGTACTTCCTTTGCACCGCTGTTATCAGCTACCGTTAAACGTGTTTCCTGCTGTATCATATGCTATTTTGCTTTTTCTACGATTTCTACTAATCTCCAGTTCTTAGTCTTGCTAAGAGGGCGAGTCTCCATAATGCGTACTGTATCACCGATACCGCACTCATTCTTCTCATCCTGAGCAACGAACTTTGTGGTCTTCTTGACGAACTTGCCGTACAAAGGGTGTTTCTCTCTGATCTCAACGGCAACTACGATGGTCTTATCCATCTTGTTGCTGACCACGACTCCCTGTCTTTCCTTACGAAGATTTCTTTCCATAAAACTTCTCTAGATTTAGTTCTGTTTTTCTTTTTCAGCAAGGATAGTGATCATAAGAGCGATATCCCTTCTGGTCTTACTAATTTTGGAAGTGTCCTCCAATGGAGAAATCGTGTGATTAATCTTCATTGTGTCAAGATTGTTCTTCTCAATCGCAATACGTTCGCGGAGGTCTGCTACAGACATCTCACGTGCTTCTGATGCTTTCATTTCTCTTTCTCCAATAAATTATTCAACATAATCCCTGCGCACAACGAACTTGGTTGCAACTGGGAGCTTGTTGGCACCGAGGCGCATAGCTTCCTTAGCGATAGCTAGTGGCACACCCTCTGCCTCAAAGATGATTCTGCCTGGAGTGATTGGCGCAACAAATGCGTATGGATCACCCTTACCCTTACCCATACGGGTATCGAGAGGCTTCTTAGTAATAGGCTTAACAGGGAAAACTCTGATCCAGAGCTGGCCTTCACGGTTCATGTAACGCGTGATAGCCTGACGGGCAGCCTCAATCTGCTGCGCTGTAAGCCAACAATTTTCAAGGGTCTTAATTCCAAATGAACCAAAAGCAAGCTGGTTTCCTCTCTGTGAGTTACCTTTCATGCGGTTCTTCTGTTCCCTTCTAAACTTTGTTCTCTTAGGTTGTAACATCTCAGTATTACTTTTTAAAATTAATTTCTCCTAAATCCCTGATAACCAAAACCTTACGCGGAAAAGGCCTAGTTTTTGGGATTGCAAAGATAGTAAAAATTTTTGATTTGACAATCCTTTTTAAGAAATTTTTGAAATATTTTAGACGCGCAATACCGATACTCAAGTTGCCACTTTTCAGCGAGTTACAGACGTGGTTGAAAACTTTTTTCTTGCAGTTTCGACACAAAGAAAATCGGCTAAATTTCGCTGTTTTTGAATGGAAAAATATCGGCGCAAATTTTGCTATATTTGTAAAACGATGAAACGACTCCTCACCACCATATTTGCATTATCTATATTATGCCTACCCAGCACAGCCCAGACAAAAAGACCTAAGTCTGGCCAGTTGATGTACTACCAGATCACAGAACAAGGGGACACTATGCTGTTGGAAAGTCTTGATCCCGTCTGGGTCTTCCCAAAAGGACGCAGAATGAAGGACAATGACTGGCGCAAATACTATAAGCTCGTCTACAACTTCAATAAGGTCTATCCTTATGCCCTTGTCGGACGCAAGATGATGGCTCAAGTAGACAGCACGCTGGCCGCAGATGTCACCAAGCGCAGCCAACGAAACAAGTATATAAATGACGTAGAGAAGGAGCTTTTCCGCATCTTCGAGAAGGACATTCGCTCCATGACAGTCAGCCAAGGACTTGTCCTTCTGCGACTTGTAGATAGAGAATGCGGATTGAGCGCATTTGAAATAATAAAGAACTACGAGAACGGCTTTGCTGCAAACTTCTGGCAGTTGGTAGCTAGAATATTCTCACACAACTTGAAAACCCGTTATAACCCTAAGGCTGGCGGGGACGATGCAAAAATCGAAGAGCTCTGCAAGATTTGGGATTCCGGCGAATGGGTTCACTTCTACTATTCCATCTTTATGGAATATCCGCCGCGCGTGGTTATTCAGCGCGAGACACTTCAGAGCGAAGTGACAAATTAACGCCATCAAAGAC
>JAEIGA010015237.1_pt1 | contig 11706 bp, 10 predicted proteins | sample 9270691 | NCBI WGS metagenome assembly JAEIGA01 (sample SAMN17057246, study PRJNA624740) | gut metagenome | biome: biome; isolation source: fecal sample | host: Bos grunniens | place: China: Xizang | collected 2019
AGCTGCACAACAGATTGCGTTTCCAATAAGACCTGGACGGAAGCTCACGGTTTCATCATCAAGGGCGATAACCGTGGCAAGTGTCATCATCAACACTATCATATACATCCATCTGGCATAATACCCTGTATTACCCATTACGAAAATACTGTTAAGCACAGGGACAAGAGCACAAACCACAAGGAATGCTATCATAAACTTCAAGGTCTTTTTGCGTTTTGAGAAGAAATATGAAATTACACCTGTTGTTCCAAACAACGGCAACCAAGCCGCATTGGAAGCCCAACGGGTTGTATGACCATCAAAGAAGTTAACTCGTGAAGGAATATCGGGTGGGAAGAAGATACTTTGGAGTATATGACCGTATCTCAGCCAATAAACCTCTTTACCATTCATATATATCAATGCTTTTTTCAGCTCGGAATAGCTTCTGTCAAGACGGTTGTTTGACATTACGGAAAGAACCGCAGGTAAAACAACAATCAACGACATTACAAATCCAAGCACAGCCTCGAATGCAAGAATGAAGAATGTTTTCCAAGTCACCTTGAAGGATTTCTGAGCAAATCTCATCAAGAAGTAAATAACACAGAAGAAGCAGTTTCCTACGAAGAAAACGTAGTTTGTCATAGCACAAAGTGCAACGGTAAAAGCGAAAACGCCCTTTCTCTTATTCTGCACCGTTTCTTCTATGCCCCAAAGCATAAGTGGGAAAAACGCAACGGGATCGTGGAAGTGATTGAAAAACACGTTGTATATCTGAAATCCCGAAAAAGCATAGATAAGTCCACCGATTACTGCATATTCAGGCTTCTTTACAAATCTCTTCAAATAGATAAACGCACAAAGGCTCGCAGTTGCAAACTTTATCACATACATAGGAGCCATAAGATATGGTGTCCAATCAGAAGGGAAAAGACAGGTTATCCAGAAAAATGGGCTACCCGACAGATAAAAGGCATAGTTATTCAAAAACCCAGAGCCCAAATCTGTTTCCCAGTCCCAATTCCAGTTACCAGAGCGAACCATTTCCACAGCATGTTGATAAAACGGTATCTGCTGAACGTTATAGTCTCCGTAGTAAAGGAAGCATCCGTCTCCCGAAACAGTCACGGGGAAAAGGAGCAACACGGCAATCATTGCCGCAAAGAAAAAGGAAACCTTATAATAAAAATATTTACTTTTCTGTTCCAATGACTTTGCTTTTGGGGCAAGGTCAACACTTTTTTTCATTTCTTTTGTTTTCACTTACTGCTCCTCATTTCTTCTATATATTCCATACAATAATCATCTTCTCCCAGAAGAATAAGAGTTGCAGCCAATGCATTTCTAATGGAAGGCGAAGTTATATCGCAAATAGGTGCGTCCATTCCCATAACAGCCGCCGCAGAGAAGAAAGCACCGTTAAGCACCTTTCTCTCAGGAAGCCCGAAGGAAATATTGGAAAGTCCACAGGTTATATGGACGTCGCTGTACTTCTTTCTTATCATATCAACTGTTTTCAAAGCAACAGCCGCCGCCTGATCGCTCACAGCCGTTGATTCTGCGATAACGTCTATATATATTCTATCGTCCGAAATTCCAACAGACCTGAGATGAGAAATAATCTTATCCGCATTCAAAAGTCTTTTTTCTGCCGTATCGGGAGATCCGCTTTCATCTGTCAACACAGCGATAATTCCTGCGTTATACTTCACAGCAAGGTCAACGTTACCCCATCTCTCCGTTGTCGTTATGGAGTTAATCAACACGTCGCATCTGCCGTCTATATACTGCAATATCTCCTCCATCGCCTTTTCAGAAGGCGAATCCACAGCTATACCGCATTCCCCGTTTTCTATAATAAGGTCAGCTATGCGTTTTGCAGTCCCGATTTCATCAGAGCACATTGCCGCATTAAGATCAAGATACTTTGCACCGCTTTCACAATGCAACGCAATAAATTGACGAAGCTCTTCGTCTGTTCCGTTTTCCATCAATCTCAGCGACGACGGAATTGAAGAATTAAGCTTTTCAGATATGATTATCATAATTTATTGATATACGCGGTGCGCATCCTTTCGCAAATTAATATTTCACAAATTATATTCTACATCATCATCAATAAAAAGTCAATAGATTTAAAAAAAATCATCCCACAAAGGCTTAAAAACAGCCCTTCTGGGATGATTCCATTACAGCTTTATTTTTGCTTATGCATACAACTCATACAATCCAAGGAAATACATTTTTATCCTCAAAAAGTCCGTTGTGCTTAAATTTCCATCTTCATCAACGTCCGCCGCAATAAAGAACTCATTTTTTACAGTGATTTTTCCGCCAAGAACAGCTTTCATCTGCGCGTAATCCGTTGTATTGACACTTCCGCTACCATCAACGTCTCCAAGCACTACCACAGCAAGTGCTTCCACAACCTCGTCGCCATATTCAAGAACAACTCTACATCCCGTAGTACAATAATAGTCGCCCTTCAAAACAACGCCATCCTTGCTATAAACAACAACGTCTTCGTTTTCGAACTGAGACAAAAGGTCAGACACCGTAGTTTGTTCTTCTACACCTTTCAAATATCCGTTTTCTTTGGAAACGGAGGATGTTTTTTTAATTACAATCTCTTCTTCATTCTCACGAGGCAAAAGGTATGACTCTTGATGAAGTGTTTTTCCATTACTAAATGGAGGCGCTGTGTTTATATCCACAACAAGATACCCATCCCTGTATTCGAGTCCATATATAGCCTCGATGCCATCCAAAGAAGGCTCAAACACCTTTTCAGACGAACCGTTTTTCACATCGTATTTATAAACTGCGTCAGCAAGCGAATAATACAAATATTTTCCGTCTGTTGTAAGTCTGGAATAGTTTCCTACCCAATAGTAACCGTTTTCTGCCATCCACATATCATCGGTGGAACAAAGGGTTTTCTTATCACTGTATCTATTAAGGGAAGCTGTAGCTTCATCAATGTAATAGATTTCATCTCCAAGAAGTACAAAAGCAGTTTCAGAGGTTTGCCAAAACGCCTTATCATAGGTTGTATCTACAGGTGTGGATATGAAATCCGATGCGGTATGCTCTGTTTCCCTTATTCCGTCAGTAGACCTTAAAAAGTTCTCGTGCTGAACCAATCCCAGAACTCCCCTGTCGTTTTTGTTCCACGAAGGATCATCCCAAGTAACGTCCACGTGATATGGTTTACCATCAATATAAACTATATTCCACGCATGATTAAGCGCATCAGAGCCACAATATTCGTTTTTTATTCCCACTTTATTGAGAAGAACGGCATATGCTTTTGCATACCCTTCACAAACTCCCGTACCCTTCACAATAGCCTGATACGAGTCTCTTTTTGAATAAGTATAATCGTACTCACACCTCAAAGCAAGGCGGTCATGGAGCAAGAGTGCTTTTTCAGCTTCTCCCAAGGCATCGTTTCCTTCTACTCCCGACACCATTTCTTCCACAGCATCGTCAAACTCCTCTTTCATCGTCAAGAATTCGTCCTTTGAATAACGATACGATACGGTAATCGAAGCAAAATTAGTGTATCCACTTCCGCTCATCCCGCCATTTACATGAAATGCCTCAGGCATACTGTCCCTTATAAACGAAGCTATTTCATTCAACATCTCCTGAGCAAATGGAATTTTAAAGGATGATAAGTCGATAGATGTCTCACAATCAAGGAAGCATTCTGAAAGATATGCTTTAAACTCCTCCAAATCAACGTGTTGCTCCAATCCACCTTCCCCAACAGAAGAAACAAAATAATCCTCAGCTACCAAAAGCTCATCATTTTTTGCATTCGCAACAAAAATGTTGAGCATCATATTCAAAGCAAGGACGCATAAAAAAAGTTTACTCAAAAAACGTTTCATAACAATTCATCTCCGATTATATTACTTATTATTTTTCTTTTTTACCAAAAACACTATTACTGCGACAACAACCAAGCCCGCAACGCAACTCAAAACAATCAAGGCGATGCTCGAATCTTTTTCCCATACAGCCGTAAACGTCAAGTCTGTCGATGGCATCTTCTCAGGGATTTCCTTATCCCAGCCAACAAATTTATAACCTTTTTTATCAAGCTTTGGAACAACTATTTGTTCTCCGTATTTATGCCCGACAACAGCCTCGTCGCTTTCGTTTTTCCACTTTACCGAATATTTGTTTCTCTCATAATAAAGCTTCAGGCTGACGCCTTCAGAAGCTGAAGCAACTCTGACCTCGTTTTCATTTGAAGCAAGAGAGAATCCCTCTTTAACTATTTCCGTGGCATACACGTTGACACCTGCCACAGCTTCTCCCTCTGTTTTTTCTTCTTCAAAAGTGCCATCCAGTCTCTCATAGAAATGAGACACGGAATATTTCACATACTTTATCTCCGACACGGTTTTTCCAAAGCTTCTTGCCAGAATCTTATGACCAGCGGCAGTTGGATGGAAGTCCACGTTCATATTATTCGGATCAGCATTATAAAGGTCGCCCTCGCCCGTACTTGCATCGAACTCGCTTTTAACGTCAGAGACGGTGTATCCGCCCTCAGTAGCATTATCCACTATAGCTTTATTAAGCTTACCTACCCCATCTTCCATACCGTTATACACAACGTCAAAGAAGGTTCCTTTGAATTCTGCGTAGGGATTATACTGGGTTGCAACAATTACTGCACAACGTGGGTTATTCATATTAACGTATGAGGTTATTTTCTTCAACGTCTCTATATACTTATCAAGGGCGGCATCAAAATCCCCATCGTTAATAAGATACGTCTCCGAAGCAGGATCAAAAAGATTAACCGTTGTCATCAAAAGCCCAAGGTCACCACCTGCAAGTTTCATAAGCACTTCTTCAGCCGTCAACTCTTTTTCTGGGTTTGCCTTATTCCACGTTTCTGTCACCTTTTCATAGAGGATCGCCATAAGGTCGTTACCACCACAGGTAATAGTTACCACATCAGCATTTTTTATCAACTCCACAGGAACGTATTTACTGTTTTTTTCGTCCTGAAGCTGTGCCCAGACGTCCTCTGCTGTATTTCCACTCACGGCATAGTTCTCCACCAAGCCATCGAAAACATTATACACAAAGGTTTCTTTTTCTGGATCAGCCAATCCATACCCTGCAGATATACTATCGCCCAAGGAAAGAAGCATTTTTATATTGCCCTCTGCATTCGCTCCCATCGAACAAGGCAGAAGCAAACAAAAAATCATCAAAAAAACAAAGCTTTTTTTCAAGTTTAACTCCTTTTTCACCCAAATCAATCACAAATCAGGAAAGATATTCAAGAACCTCTGATGCATTTGTATCGGGTTTTACCTTATTCATTATTTTTTCCACATATCCCTTTTCATCAACAACAAAAGTTGTTCTCACAGTACCCATACAGGTTTTACCACACATTTTCTTTTCCTGCCATACTCCATATGAGTCAATCACGTCTGTCTCAGGGTTCGCAAGAAGTGTAAAGCCAAGCTCATATTTTTCTGCGAATTTTTTATGAGCCGAAACTGTATCCTTGCTTATTCCGATAATTACGGCATTTTTATCTTCTATATCTTTTCTCAGCTCCTCAAAAGCAACTGCTTGTTTAGTGCATCCTGAGGTATTATCCTTGGAATAAAAATACAAAACAACCTTTTTACCCAAGAAATCTGAAAGAGACACCTTTTCTCCAAAGGCATTCTCCAAAGTGAATTCAGGAGCTTTCATTCCAACTTCTATCATAATATATTTTCCTCTTTTCTTTCAAATCAAATAAACTCGTCTGGAATATCTATTATTCCGTCATAAACCGTTTCTGCTTTTCCTCTCATAGTCAAGGAATAGTCCTTCCCACACAAGATTTCAAGCTCACCGCCTTTTAAATGGACGGTAACAGGAACATCCGCTTCACATTTTCCAAGTCGCACAGCCACAGCAACAGAAGCACAAGCACCTGTTCCACAAGCCAAGGTCTCGCCACTTCCCTTTTCCCACACACGCATATTTATATTTCTGTTATCCACGCATTGTATGAACTCCGTATTCACTCTATTGGGGAACACTTCGTGTTTTTCGAAAAGCGGACCTATTTTACTTATATCCATACTGAAAACGTCTTTTTCAAACACAACACAATGGGCACTTCCTGTGGAAAGAGCTGTTATATTATAGCTTTTTCCATCCACAAAAATAGGTGTATCAACTGCTTCGGCCTCGAAAATAGTAGGCACGGCAGAGGGCGAAAAATCAGCCTTTCCCATATCTGCCGAAACGGTATCAACAAGACCATCTTCCCCAAGAAACAACGTAAGATACTTTATACCAGACAATGTTTCTATGGAAATCTTATCTTTTTTCACGATGTTTTTATCATACAAATATTTTCCAACGCAACGGACTGCGTTTCCACACATACCACCCTCGCTTCCGTCAGCGTTGAACATTCTCATTTTAGCGTCAGCCACGTCAGAATGGCATATAAGCACAAGCCCATCGCTTCCAACAGAAAAATGTCTTTTTGACAAAAGCTTTGAGATTTCGTTTGGGGACAAAGGCTCTTTTTCAGGACAATAGATATATATATAATCGTTGCCCAGCCCGTGCATTTTAGTGAATTCAACCTTCATTTTCAATCACCTGTTTACGAAACGTGTCTCTCGTCAACTTTCTTTTTAAGCCCTTTTACAACCTGAATATATTTTGCGCCAAGTCTGCCTGCCAAAACAAGATGCACACTTATCAAAAGAAGAGCTATAAAAGTAAGTGCGTTATATTTCTCTATTATCACACCGCTATCAAGGTATTCTGCTAATTTCGCTGGGATTATATTAAGCTTATACCAATAGGGGCAAAGCATTTTGAACACGTTATACACAAGAAAAATTCCTGCATACAAAAAGCTTCTGAAGGTATATTTTCGCTCTGTGCTATAAAACACAAGCTCTGCATCAACACAATCGTAAATATTTTCTGCAAATCTTCTCTGGTATTTGAAATACTGAGAAACGTTAGCAAAAACAACAAGGGCGAAGATAACAACGGGAATACACCAGAACCCCATCTTATATGAGTTTATTGCCTCTTCTTCCATGTATTTTCCGAACAGGCTTCTACCAAACATAGCGACAGCCGTAAAGGCGCAAAAAGCTAAAATATATAGCTTCGTCAAAATACCTTCTATCAAAGTGAACACGGAATACACTTTTGCACCCACAGGAGAATATTTTCGTTCCCCTTGCATTTTTGAAAACATCAAAAACGTTGACAACGCAGAAACTGTCATAAATACCGCACCCATTATTTTTATATGCAAGGAAAATCCACCTATGATAAAAAACAATGCAAGTGATATTTTTATTATTCCGTGGACGAGCATTTCGTTAGAACCGAAAATCGCTCTTATTCTATTTTTCAAAAACGCCTTTTCTGACTCACTGGCATTAGCATTAAAAAGATCCATATTTCCACCCTATCTTTTAATATCCACTTTTTTTAAGAGCTGCGGCAACGAAATCGTCAACGTTGAAGCTATCTGCAGTTCCTTTTGGAGTTGGTTTTTTCGTGCCGTTTTTAATATCCTCAACACTTCTGTATCCCGAAGCAAACCATGTTTCAAGGATTTTTCCCATATAGTTGAAGTTCACCTCGTGGAGCTTATCAACGGTTATTTCATATGCCAACTTAACCACCTCAAAACTGTAGCACATCTCCTCGAACCATCTGCCGACAAACTTCTCTTCCTTTGTGGAAAGTGCTCTGTTGCCAAAGCCACAAAGCGATTTGAACTTGGAAATCTCTGTGTTTGCTTCTTCCTTTTTCTTCAGGTATGCCTCAAGCTGTTCATATGTATTTATTCCCGAATCAGCCATAGAAAGTGCAGTTTTCATTATATATTGCATTGAAGTCTTGCCCTTTGAGGCACAATAATGGATTACTCCACATATGAATTGACCTTCAAGCCCAACGTAATCGAAAAGGTTATACAAGGAATTAAGGTCGTTTCGATTAAGGTTAGCCTTTCCAAGACATCCTGCGGCAACCTCCGCCACAAACCTGAATTCCTTATTCTTTTCAAGAGCATCTGCTATAAGCTCACCGTCATAGCTTTGGATAAGCGAAGCGTTTGACATTTTTTTCTTCGGAGATTCTTCTTCCTTGGACGACGATACCTCAAAAATCCTCGCGCCTCGGAGATATGATGCCGCAGCCTCATATTCGTCTGCAGTAAGTCCTAAAACTTCGTTTGCTTCAGCCACACTACAGCTTTTATTTTCACAAAGGTAAAGGAAAAGCTTCAATTCTGCGCCATTCATTCCCCTTATGCAATTCATTATTTTTTTCGGAACTATAAAATATTCGTCGAGTCCCGACACAACGATTGTATTTTCGGTACTATGCTCCATTTTAAATCCTTTTTTGAAATTTTTCTACATTTTACAGATCCATCGACGGAACTATAAACCCATATTTTTTCTTCAGTTCAGAAACCACTTCAGAAGAAAAGCCACATTCTTCGTCATATATACATCTTCCCACGTATAAAGCGACAGCTTTTTCGAAAACAATCTCGTCAGCCGCACCTAAAACAAGTGGTGTTTCTATGGAAGACATTCCCTCTATAAAGTTTTCTATATCTTCTTCCTTTTCGATATACAATCTGAAAAACTCTGCCTCATCCTTCTCTGGAATAGAGAACAACATATCCTCGTCACAAGCTGTTCGCTCTGGCAACGATTCTATTTTTTCTATACGAAAAACGTCTCTGTTGGATGATGCAAAAACGCCCTTGGTTTCCACCTTTTTCGGCTGACTATTGCCAAACTTTTCTTTCAATGCTCTTATATGAGATGGTGTCGTTCCACAACAGCCACCTATATACGATGCACCTGCATACTTCAATGCTTCATACTTCTCTGCAAAGCTTTCTGCACTTTCAGGGAAAACGTTTTCTCCATCAACCACCACAGGCAGCCCTGCATTAGGCTTTGAAACAAGGGGAACGGAAGACAAATCATACAGCTTCTTTATTATCTCTGCCATGGATTCCACACCCGATGAGCAATTCACACCGAAGGCAACAGCTCCTCTTGCGCTCAATGAAACGAGACAGCTCTCTGGCGAGTCACCACAAAGGGTTTTTCCACTGTTTTCAACGGTTACAGAAACTATTACGTCTTTTTCGGAAACGGCTCTCACACCGTCAATCGCAGCCATACATTCAGCAAGTGAAGAAAAGGTTTCAAGCACAAAAAGGTCAACTCCACCCTCGTCCAACGCCTTCGCTTGTCTCATATACGCATTTTTTATCTCATCATAACTTGCGTCTCCCATGGGATAGATGAGAGTTCCCGTTGAAGAAATATCACCTGCGATTTTAGCCTTACCGCCAGATGCCTTCTTTGAGAGAGAAACGAGAGCTTTATTCATTTCTTCTGTTTTATCTTCCAGCGAATATTTTTTTAAAGACACAGGGTTAGCACCAAACGTGGGGGCATATATTATATCTGACCCTGCAGACACATATTCCTCCTGAAGAGAAACTATAGCCTGTGGGTTCTCAAGCACCCATTTTTCCACGCACACACCTTGCGGCAGACCCGCTTTCATTAAATTAGTTCCTGTTGCTCCGTCAAGAAATGTAAATTTCATTTTAAAATCGTCCTCCATTTGAAACACAGAATTATGCCTGACTTTGAGGAATTATTTTAACCGATATAATTGAAATACGCTCGTCTATTCCCATATCGTCGTTTATCGAATCAATTTCAAGTGTTCCACCATATTTTGAGAGCTTATTTGAGATTCTCGTAGTTTCCACAGTCTCAAACCAATCGTTGCCACCGTCTTTTCTTTCACCGTAAGAAAAGCCATCGTTTATATCGTCTTCTTTTTTAGGGATTTCAAAAACATAATTACTATACGTGCCTTGGTTATCGGTACAAGTCCAATAAACTCTCTGATTCTTTCCCTTTTTAACAGGGGGAATTACTATAGAAACGTTTGATTCGCCACTCAATGCCACCGTCATTTCTCCATTTTTGGCGATAGTCATATAGCCTTTCAGCTCATAGCGTGATTCAGCCGCCAATGGAAATGGAGCTAATTCCTCAAAAAAAGGAATCTTTGGAAAATCTGTTTTTTCTTTCGTCTTAATGGAAACGATTCCATTTATTTTTATTCTCATATGTTTCAACTTCGTTCCGTTCTTAATATTATAGTATTATTTCAAAGCGAGGCTGACTCCACAAGCTTTGTGATAAGTGCGGAATAGGATATTCCATCATACTCCATAAGCTTTGGATACATACTTATGTTCGTAAATCCAGGGAGGGTATTTATTTCGTTGAAATATATCTTTTCGCCATCAACGAAAAAGTCTATTCTTCCAAATCCCTTACATCCAAGGACCTTGAAAACCCTTTTCGCCGTATCTTTAAGAAGCTTTTCCGTACCCTCGTCAAGCTTTGCTGGGATATGCAACGTTGCTGTATCGTTGACGTATTTGGAGTCAAAATCGTAAAATCCTTCGGTTACAATCTCACCCACAGAAGAAACGTATACACCGTTTTCTTCCAAAGCCGCAAGTTCAACTTCTCTTCCCTTTATATATTTTTCAACAAGCACTTTTCCACCATGGGAAAACGCAGCTTCTACCGCCTCCAAAAGCTCATCTCTTGTATCAGCACCCTTTGCTCCAAATGAAGAACCTTCAGATGCAGGTTTGACAAACATAGGATACCCAAGCTTTTCTTCGCAACGTCTCACAAAGTCTTCATCAAGCCCATCTTTGTCCGTGCTGAGCCACTCAACCACAGGGATTCCACCCTTTTCACAAAGCTCCTTTGCCACAACCTTATCCATACAACATGCGGAAGAAAGAACTCCACATCCCACAAAAGGGATTCCAGCCAAGGACAAAAGACCTTGGATAGAGCCGTCCTCGCCACCTTTTCCGTGGATTATGGGAAAAGCCACGTCGATTCTCAACGTATCAAACTTTTTTAACGGTTTATTGAAAAGGAAAAGTCCATGTTGAACTGTACAGGGTGAAATAACAGCAGGTACAAGATTTTCCGTATCCATTTCCCAGCTTCCGTCTTTAACTTTTTCGTCATCACCGTTATAAACGAACCAGACTCCTTTTTTTGTTATTCCCACCTTTACCACGTCATAAAGGTCTCTTTGGATGTTTTTCAAAATAGAATAAGAAGACAACAAAGATATTTCATGCTCAGAAGACGTGCCTCCGAAAATAAGTGCAACTGTTTTTTTATCAGCCATGAACTTTACCTTTCAAATCACAAGTTATCGTTTCGTGTGTTTTTCAAAAACCACACTCGCAAATAATTATTCCAATACATTTTTGATTATACATCAAACAAACAAAAAAGTAAATACTTTTTTATTAAATATATTTTTATGACAAAAGTAAACATTGAAAAAGCGACACGAAAAATCGTGTCGCCTCACTATTCAAACCTCTTATAAATTTTATTGTTGATAAATATCAATCACACCAAGGAAGTGGCTCTTTACGTTAACGTAGTCGGTTGTATCAATCTTACCGCTTTCATTGATGTCTGCCGCAAGAAGATACATTGGCTCAAAGGTTGCCTCTCCCATAATGCATTTCTTTATAGCCATATAGTCTGTGGAGTCCAATGCTCCGTTTCCGTCCATATCGCCCTTTATAACTATTGTTGCTCTGTCTCC
>JAEIGA010015238.1_pt1 | contig 11706 bp, 11 predicted proteins | sample 9270691 | NCBI WGS metagenome assembly JAEIGA01 (sample SAMN17057246, study PRJNA624740) | gut metagenome | biome: biome; isolation source: fecal sample | host: Bos grunniens | place: China: Xizang | collected 2019
AGAACTTTTGTGATTCGCATGGGGCTCGAACCCATGACCCCAACATTAAAAGTGTTGTGCTCTACCTACTGAGCTAGCGAATCAATCCTTGGTCCGAATCCGTCCCTCTAAAAGAGTTTTTTCGAATCGGACTGCAAAGGTACACTTTTTTTCTTAGTCTGCAAATTTTTCTTAATAAATTTAAAGGTCTTGTAACATTTTATTGTCACAAGGCCTTTTGAGAATATTGCCACGGCCCTTAGTCGGGCCTCGCAATGACGTGTAACTTCCCATACAGAATTGAGACACGTCATGCCATCTGGCATTAGAAGGCAAGACCGAGTTTAAATCCAAGGTTATTCAAGCCTTTGATACCATAGCTGGAATTCTGATTGGTGGCATAGCTGTAATAAGCTGCCAGCTGGAAACCTATGTCATTCTTATGGAATGGGAAGTAGGTCACTCCGATTTCAGGAGACACATAGAAGCCCCAGTTGTCGTGTCTGTTCACAAAAGTCGACATGTAAGTACTCTGGGTCGAATATTCCGCACCGATCTTAGCCTCGAAATAAGGCTGAACCTCAAGCCACAGGAAGCGGACTCTCATGGTGGCACCGAAAGGCACCTGATAAATCGATCTGTCAAGATCTGTTGTCACAGCTGCATTATCCGAAAGCGGATATGTCTGCTTAGGATAATACTCGTTATTAGTACCAAAGCTGGCAAAACCTCCGACAGCAATCAAAGGAGTGACATAGTAGCCGCCTTCGATGTAGGCGCCATAACCTTGTCCGCACTCAACGAAATCATTGGCTACCGTACCGTTGAACTGCCAACCACCGTTGATATAATATCTCTTACCCATCTGGGCGTTAGCTTCTGCTGCAAAAAGCATCATAGCTGCTGAAGCCAACAATATAAATATATACTTTTTCATACTTTCTAAATATTTATCTTGAACTTGGTTTTAGATATGGCGACTGGGCAAAAGCCTGATCGATGGCCGCTTTGAATCTCTGTACATCGTAGTATGCAGTAGGTCCTGCAGGGCCTCCGATATAGCATGACCAAATGATTTCAAGAGACTTGCCACTTCCCTCCTCTGCTGTCAGATCCACAATATCTGCAACAAGTGAGTTTGTAGAATATGTGTAGACCATTGGGCGTGGATAATAGAATCCGTACCAATCACCCCAAATGCTTGGAGACCAATATCCAGGATAATCAAGCCACCAATACGGATCATCATAATACTGGACAAAACGTTCTGTCTTCACCATATATGTAAGTTGAATTCCAAGGTCTGCATCAGGGTTGGATGGAGTATAGATGAATCCTCGTTTCTCCATATTGATACGGTACTCCTGAATGAGGGCGAGAGCGTTATTTGACTGAGAATACTCAGGCTTTGCACTCTGGCCTATGATCAGAAGGCTGTCAGCAATATCGAAAGTCTGGTAGCGGGTAAAGTCGGCTTCCTTTGCAGGAGACGTATAGACAAGATATTCATCATCATTGTCCTGTGGGTATGGCTCCTTATGACAAGCTACCGCAAGAAGAGCCAATGCTGAAATAAAGATAATCTTTTTCATGTTACTTGTTTTTAAAATTCGTTTTATGAATTATAGAGAACTACCTTCAATTACATCTGAATTCTGATAAGGCACTATATTGCCCTGAATCCACACGGTATTTGAATTAAAGTTTGGATAGATTGTAGCTGATGCCTGGTTTGTTCCTGGTGTCAGATAGATCTCGATCTGAGCATTGATGCCAATTCCCATCACATAGAATGTATATGTAGCATTGCCACGTTTATCCACCTTATATTCCTGACCGGAAATCGTGCCATCGACAGTTACACCGCCGACGCCATTAGGTCCAGAAGCAAAATTGCTTGGAGAGATCTGCACCACGGCACGATTACCCTTGACAGAAATGAAGTTGGTGTTAGAGTTGACAAAGACAGTCGCTCCTGAACGGAACTGGACTGACTGTGCCTCCAGAACAAAGTCCTGATTCCTGACAGCCGCTACTGCCTGAATGCCTGCAAGCGAATCTGCCAGTTCATTGAGCTTCCTCTCCTGCTGGGTCCGGGCTCGAAACTTGGCCATATCCTCCTTCCAGGCTTCTATCGTGTTCTGCTTTTTATCGGCGTGACCGTTGCGGGCGCCGCTCTGAGCAGACGCGTCGAGGGATGCAAGCGCAAACCCTGAGACTAAAACCATAAAGGTCAGTATAATCCTTTTCATACTATTAGTAGTTTTTAATTATTCGAAACTACCCAAGGCAAAGGACATACCAAAAAAGTTCAGGCCAAGCATCAATTTCTGATACTTGACCTGAACTGCTGACATTATTACCGTCCCTGTTTTCTACTCTTCCAGGAACTGGCTCATATTTTCAGAGTATTTACGCCACTTGTCAATGAGGGCCTGCATATCGGCAGGGAGCGGAGAATCGAAACGCACAATCTGCTTTGTCTTAGGATGAACAAATCCAAGAGTCTTTGCGTGAAGTGCCTGACGTGGCAGAAGTTTGAAGCAGTTCTCGATGAACTGACGATATTTTGCATAAATGGTTCCCTTGCGGATCTCCGAGCCATCGTAGCGCGAGTCATTGAAGAGCGGATGACCTATCCAATTGAAGTGCACACGGATCTGATGAGTTCGACCGGTTTCAAGACGGCACTCAACCACAGTCACGTAACCGAAGCGTTCGAGTACCTTGTAATGAGTCACAGCGTGCTTGCCATGATCTCCGTCCGGGAACACCCTGAAGCGCATGCGGTCATTCGGATCACGACCGATATTTCCTATAATCGTACCTTCGTCATCCTTGAGATTGCCCCACACGATAGCCACATAACGACGTTCGATGGAGTGCACGAAGAACTGCTTTGCCAGATTGAGCTGAGCCTCATCGTTCTTGGCCACGACAAGAAGACCTGATGTATCCTTATCGATACGATGTACCAGAACTCCCATCCTTTCATCCTCGGCATCAGGGCCTTGAGATATGCCAAGATGATGAGCCAAAGCATTTACAAGTGTGCCGCTGAAATGGCCATGACCTGGATGGACAACCATTCCTGCTTCCTTGTTCAGCACAAGCACATCATCATCCTCATGCACGATATTCAAAGGGATCGCCTCAGGAAGAATTTCCAGACCACGACGCTGGTAAGGCATCACGAATGTCACGACATCACCAGGACGTACAACATAGTTGGCCTTCACGATCTTATCGTTGACACGGATATATTCAGCCTTGATGGCAAGCTGGATACGATGGCGCGAAGTATACTCCATATGAGTCGCAAGATACTTGTCCACACGCATCGGGACCTGGCCGGCGGCGATGTCAAAACGATAATGTTCGAACATCTCCTGCTGCTCATCTTCATATGCTACCTCATCACCGACCTGAGCCGAATCGAAGTCTTCTTCCAAGTCAAAGATATTTTCTCTCAAATCCATACGTTATTCTTTTTCGCTCTCCAGACGCAGGTACAATTTAACATCTGTACCTAAGCCGACTGATTGTCCTTTTGCATCAGGAGACTGCTTATACACCACTGCCTTGAGAGAATCATCATATGTCTTCACACTGCTGTCGTAAACGAGACGTCTCACATTGAGATAGTACTCATTCAGCTCTCTTGAAGCCTCGTAGGCGCGTTTTCCGCGCACATCAGGAACGACTGTACCTGGATTATGAGGATTCAGACCAACGACCAGATCAATGCAGGACTCAGCCTCAATCATGGTGCCTGGCTCAATGTCACGGCCCTTGAATTTCTGTTTCAGGACGTTATTTGTCGCCATATCATCGACATATATAAACTGTCCCAGAGTCAATCCTCTTGAATTAAGCTCAGCCAAAGCCTGTCTTGCTGAATAGCCTACTGTATTAGGCACTGTGACTTTCTGTACATTCTTGGCATTAATCACCAGTTGGATACGTCTGCCTTCCTTCACCTGAGCTCCGGCAACAGGATTCTGCTCGCGGACCATTCCACGACCCGTCTTGGAGAATACCGAATCAACGACTTCCACTCTCACACCGGCTTCGAGCGCAACAGCCTCTGCCTGTCTTGGTGACATTCCGACAAAATCAGGGACACTCAAAGTTTCACCGTGATTTGTACCAATATTCAGAAGAATCTGAGTACCGAAGATCAGTGTCAGCACGATCAGCGCCGCCAAAGCGAGGTTTCCGAAAATCCAGAACCATTTCCAACCTACAATAGCCCTACACAACTTTGCAAGCGGGCCATTTGACTGTCCTTTTTGAGTTTTCTTTGCCATATTTACTTTACATATATTAATTCATATGAACGGGATCCAAGGCCGATCTTCTCGCCATATTCGACTCCAGCTTCCCAATTGGTATCAGGATGAACAAGACGAAACTTATCCTCATCCTTATGGTGGTGATGGCCACATGTACAGCCAGACACCTTATCCTTGTCCGATATGGCGTTCCCCATCAGACTTGGAGCTGCCTTCACCATATCTGCACATGCACAATCCAATGCAACAGGATCAAATGAAGCAGCAATACCAAGGTCCGGAACGATAGCAGCATCATTATGATTCCAGCAATCGCAGTTAGGCGACACATTCATAATGAAGCTTATATGGAACGAAGGCTTGTCCTTAACTACAGCAAGAGCATACTCGGCAATCTTGCTGTTCAGAACCTCCGATGTATCATAATCCTTTATGACAGCTGCAGATTTCTGGCACACAGCCACACACTGCCCACATCCGACACACTTGTCATAATCAATGACAGCCTTCCTGTCAACGACCTTCACAGCATCATGACGGCAATATTTTTCGCAGATGTGACATCCTATGCAGTGGGCCTCATCTATACAAGGCTGTGAGGATGAATGCAGTTCAAGTTTTCCGCCCACGCTGGCAGAGCCCATGCCAAGATTCTTAAGTGCACCTCCAAAACCGCTTTGTTCATGTCCCTTGAAATGATTCATCGAAATGACGACATCGGCATCAGCAATCGCAGAACCGATCTTAGGAGAAGGACAATATGTGCCGCCACATGGAACCTCCTTATAGTCCGTACCTTTCAGGCCGTCAGCAATGATCACATCCGCATGAGCGGCAATTCGGTTAAATCCATTCTCATTGGCAGCACTCAGGTGATCCACAGCATTGGAACGTCCTCCTGTGTAGAGGGTATTCGAATCTGTCAGGAAAGGTTTTCCACCCAACGAGCGTATCACATCCACCACTCTTGCCGCATAGTTCGGACGTATATATGCCAAGTTGCCCGGTTCACCAAAGTGAATCTTAATGGCAGTGAACTTTCCATCAAAGTCAATATCAGCTATGCCCGCTCTGCGGACAAGACGCTCCAGCTTGGTAAGCATGTCATTACCAGGTGTGGTTCTGAGATCGGTAAAATAGACTTTCGAATTTTCCATAATCGTTTATTGAATAGGCGCGCCGTGGAATATGATTTCAAACAGAGCCTGAGTCAACAGGACGATGCCGACAATCACAACGAGAGCACCAGTCACCCTGCTTACCCAAAGCAATGTATTCATTGTAAACTTATTTCTGAAATGTCCCAAGCTCCATGAAAGAAGGAACCAATACGTAACCGACCCTCCAGCAACAGAGAGCAGGATAGGAGCCACACGCCATGAACTTGGTGAATTATCTGTAATGCCAAAAAAAGCGAACAGAGCCAGCATGACAAATATGGCACCGGGGTTTGACATAGTCATGAACAAAGCTTGAAGAAAATCCGTAGCACTGGCTCGTGATGTTCCGTCAGACCTCATCTTTTTGAATGGATCCTTGAGAGCCATATTAAGACCGATACCGACAAGTATTGCACCTCCGGCCAGAAGAATGACGACCTGATGTTCATTGAGGAATTTTTGCGTCGCAGCCAGGGCAAATACAGCAATTACTGCAAACAGCGTATCCACCACACTCGCCCCGAGGCTTGCAATAAAACCCGCCTTATATCCTTTGCTTAAGGTCTTCTGCACAACAAGAATCGCAACGGGACCCACCGGGATAGACGCTGCAATTCCCACCAGAAATGCCTTAAGGATATTTGTGAGCAGTTCCATATGAAGACTATTTATGCAAACATACAAAGATAGTAATTTTTATTTTATCTTTGTCTTATAGTTTGCTTTACTGAAATTATGAAAAAAGATAGTATGATACTTTGGGGTCTTTCAATCATGTCGGCAGTCATGATGTCGATCCCGTTTCTTGTTCCACATACAGGTTTTCTATCACTTCTGGGATTCATTCCACTGCTATGCATGGAACGAATCGCAACCCTTAGCGAAAAAAAGCATGTGTGGATTTATCACTACACGACATTTGTACTCTGGAATGCATTAACTACGTTCTGGGTGTGCAACGCCACAGTAGCCGGAGGACTCTTTGCAATCTTTGCGAACGCATTTCAGATGTCGCTGATCTTCGGACTTTTCAGAATAAGCAAGAAGAAATTCACCGGAGCACTCCCCTACATATTCCTGATGGTAGCATGGATCGCATGGGAAAGATTCTACTTCGATGCCGAGATCTCGTGGCCTTGGCTGGTGCTCGGCAATTCATTCGCACAATCTGCCGGCAGCATTCAGTGGTATGAATACACCGGCACCCTGGGTGGCTCACTCTGGGTCTGGACTTGCAACCTCGGCCTGTTCGGACTGCTCGTCTCGCTATCAAACGGAGACTGGTTCAGATATAACTGGAAAGCAAAGACAGCATTCATCACATTTCTGGCTGCTGCATTTTCAGTGCCTTTCATCGTGTCATCCCATATCGGCAACAGATACGATGAGTCAATGCAAAGTCAGCAGCAGCTGGAAGTCCTCATTGTTCAGCCAAACATAGATCCATACAACAAATTCAAGGCAATGACACAGGCAGAGCAGGACATCCTGCTTCTGAATGCAGCCTCACAGAATCTGGCACACAGAAAGAACGACACAACTGCAGCACCTCTGCTGATCCTTGCCCCCGAGACATTTACAAGAGCTATTGAAACTCACAGCATCTCGGACAGCAGAAGTTACCAGAGGTACAACTCATTTCTGACCGAATATCCTAATGTCAGCATGATCTTCGGCGCCTCCAGCTATACCTTGCTGCGCTCAGACGAAGCACCGTCACACACAGCACGAAATGCCGGCAAGGGCTACTGGACAGAATCACACAACTCAGCCATCATGACAGACGGAACAGGTAACATTGACATCTGCCATAAAAACAAGCTGGTCGTCATAGTTGAGAAGACCCCATACCCTGCAATCGTATGCCCGATTGACGACATGCTCGGAGGGGTTATAGGAAGATGCATCGGACAAGGAGAGGCCAGTCTTCTGAACATCCGCACCGATGATGGAGAAAAGATTCCCGTTGGTTGCGCCGTATGTTACGAATCAGTCTATGGAGAATACTATACCGATTATATCAGGAAAGGGGCTGAGGTAATGACAATCATCACCAACGATGCGTGGTGGGGCGACACCCCCGGATATCGTCAGCATTTGAGTTATGCATCGCTCAGGGCAATCGAGACTCGCAGAGCAATAGCCAGATGTGCAAACACCGGCATCAGCGCCATCATCAGCCCTGCAGGAGAAATACTTCAGCCGACCCCTTGGTGGGAGCCGGCTGTAATCAAAAGTCAGATTCCTCTTCGCAGCGATATGACATTTTTCGTCAGACATGGCGATATCACCGGACGTATCTGCACATTCATATTTGAACTTCTTCTCCTTGCACTGATTGTAAGATTCGTGATCAGAAAAGAAAACAGAGCCTAGAAGCGTCCTCCGCCGAAGCCTCCTCTATGACCGCCAAAACCTCCACGCCCATGTCCCTGATTCTTTCCACCCTGGAAGTTTCCGAAACGATATGTCAATGAAAGAATGACGTATCGTCCTAGGGTGTTGTTCTTTGTCTCAAGATGGTAGTTGGCAGAATCTGAAACTGACAGATTCTTTGACTGTCCCAGGATATCATAAGCCTTCAAGGCAAGAGTGAACTTGTTATCAAACAACAACTTTGTGATCTCTGCATTCACAATCACCTCATCCTCCTGTTCAGTCGAATAACCGTTGTACCAGTTATAATCCACATCAGCAATAAGATGGATACCACCTGGTATAGTCCAGTTCATTGTACCGTCAATCTTATTGTTCCATGTTGCACTGAGGTTGCTGTTCTCGATTGTATACCATGACTTAGTCATTCTGGTACGTCCACCGACAGTCAGCTCCAGGAAGTCATTGCGATAGGTCAGACGAAGTCTCTGTGTCCAGCTCATAGTCTGAGTCTTGTTGTTGATGAAATGATCGTGATCTTCCAGATTCGGATAGTCTTCAGCAAATTTCGCATAATCAAAGGTGGCCTCATCTACATTATAGTAGTTGCTGGAGTCGAGAGCATTGGTACCGATGAAAGAGGTTGACTGATTGTAACGTACGAATGTCATGGAGAAGATCGACAATCCGAACTTACCTAATGGAGAGTTCACCATCACACGCAAATCTGCAGAACTTGTTGACGGGCCATTGACAGGGATCGAATACTGCACACCAGCCTTGTCATACCACTGTGCATTGGTAATCGCATTTTCCACCAGTTTTACACCCATACGAGCATTTACGGAAGTAAACGTCTTCTTGTTGGTATATCCGAACACACCGCGGATATTGTGATTGAAGTAAGGATCCAGATTCGGGTTACCAAGTGATATGTTCAATGGATTTGAATTATCCGGTACCGGCAGCAGCTGCGAAGTCGATGGCTGGGCAGATCGTCCGAAATAGAATACCCTGATGTTTGAGTTGTCATTGAACTCATAGTTCAACATCGCTTGAGGTGACCAGTTGATCACCTTGCTACGATACTCATCATGACCTGTTGTCTTGTTGTATGTATCCGTAGGGTTTGCAGATGCACCTAGCTGGGCACGGAACTTATTCTTCTGATAGCTGAAGTTCATGCCGGCACGCTGAGTGATTGCACGGTTGAGGATCTCGTTTGAGTATCTTGAATCAAGATCCCCTGTCTCAATATCAAACGTATTCTTATACGAAGTGTTTCTGCTCCATCCGTACTGATAATTTGCCTCAACAAAGAAATGCTTTGTAATAGGCTCAGTATAAACGACTCTACCACTTAAAGAAGCGGACTTTGAATTCTGGTCAAAACGCTGATTGACATAATCGCCCTCACCGATCCACACTCCGTTTTCACTGACATTTGTCAAGGACTGATTGATTCCGTTCAAATTATTGTCACTGAAACTATACCTTATATTGGCTGATATTGTTCTGCCAGGCTTACCCAAGCGATGTCTGAAAAGGAAAAATCCGCTGGTCGACCAGTTATCATTGACGCCTTCATTATTTTTGAAACCCTTGTTGGTCGAATCACGTTGCTCACCCATCTCGGTAAGTGTGGCAAAGACTGATTTCTCCTCATATGATCCTCTTCCGACATTGAACTGCGGTTCAAAGATTATTGAAGTATTCTTCGAGAACTTATGCTCCAGACGAACTCCGATTCTATGGCCCTGTGACATAGAGTGTTCCTTACCACTCTGATTGTTAAGAAGGCGGCTTCCATCATCAAGATATGTGATTTTTGCTGTTTCCTCAATAATGTCCTTGATGGAACCGTTGTAAAGATAGTTTCCGGAAAGGTCCATATCTTTATCGAAGAGTGAAAACGCGCCGTTGAGACCGGCCATCCAGGAGGTTGTAATACCATTGTTACGGCCCCATCCGCCTGTTCCGCGACCCATACCGCCTCCGCCGCCTCGCATGCCACCCATCATACTTCCTGCAACATCATTGAATCCTCGGTTATTTGTATTGTTACCGTTCAGAATGATACTGATCTGGCTGTCATCTGTAAAGCGTCCGATCATCGCAGCACCCTGATATCTCCAATCATTCATATCCGAATTACCTCCCGGAACATCATGACCACCGCCGCCCATGATATTTCCAAACCAGCCCTGCATCATACCAGGTTTCATAGACAAGTCGATAATCGTCTCTTCCTCGCCGTCATCAATACCGGTGAACATTGCCTGATCAGACTTCTTCTCCACCACTTTCACCTTCTCGATCAACTTTGCTGGAATGTTCTTGGAGGCGAGCTGCGGATCATCAAGGAAGAATGTTTTTCCGTCAATAGTAATCTTCTTGATTGTCTCTCCATTAGCAGTGATGCTACCATCTGCCTCGACCTCCACTCCGGGAAGCTTCTTCAAAAGCTGCTCGAGCATGTCATTATCCGAAGTCTTGAACAATGACGCGGCATACTCGATAGTATCCTTCTTGACAATGACAGGATTACCGGAAGCCGTCACGCTGATACCTTCCAGAACATTAATATCCTCGGTAAGTTTAACATCACCGAAGTCTACATCCTTGGTGAGAGTAAACTCCTGTGAATGAGTAACATATCCCATCAGCTCAGCTTTAAGCAGATAGGTTCCTTTGCGGACTTTCACAATCTGGACAGCACCCTGTGAATCAGACAGGACATATTTCAATGCCTTATCCTCACCCTTGACAGTAATGGAGACAGTGGCAAATGGGACTGGCTCTGAAGTGTTGGAATCAAGCAGTCTCATCTTGATTGAGAACGTACTCTGTGCGAAGGATGTCATACAGAGAAGACTGGCAAAAAAGACCAGAAGCGTTCTGATAAAAGAAAGTCGGCAAGCGTTTTTCATAGTATAAAAATACTTTATGAGGGATTTTTAAAATATTATTTCACTCTGTCGGGATTATTTGCAAGGAAAGTCTTCCAATCAGTCTTTCCTGACGTTCCTGCTAAAGGATTTGACATCTGATAATGATGACACAATGCTATTGCCAAAGCATCTGTAGCATCAAGATACTTAGGATCCAGATCCACCTTCAAAGTCTTCTGAATCATCATTGCAACCTGTTCCTTCGAAGCAGCACCGTTTCCACATATGGCAATCTTGGCCTTTCTAGGCGCATACTCCGCAACGGGCAAGCCTTTCATCACCGCTGCTGTCAATGCAGCCCCCTGAGCACGTCCAAGCTTCAGAATCACCTGTGCGTTCTTGCCGTAAAAAGGAGACTCGACTGCAAGTTCGGCAGGATGATGTTCCTCGATCAGTTCGGTAACTCCTGCAAATATGTTTGCAAGCTTTTCAAACGGATCTTTGATCTTCCTCAAGTCAAAGACTCCCATATCGACATAGTGTGGACCTTTGGAGTCCACACTTATGATTCCGTATCCGAGAATATTGGTACCGGGATCAATGCCTAATATGGTTTTCTCTTTAGTCAATGTAGTCGAAGCCGGTGTATGGACGAAGAACCTCTGGAATCTCGATTCTGTCACCCTTCTGGTTGTTCTCAAGAAGTGCTGCCACCACACGTGGAAGAGCAAGAGAGCTACCGTTGAGAGTGTGAGCGAGCTGAGTCTTTCCATCGGCATCCTTATATCTAAGCTTCAGACGATTTGCCTGGAATGACTCGAAGTTAGAAACAGAAGAAATCTCAAGCCATCTGCCCTGAGCTGCCGAGTAAACCTCGAAGTCATATGTGATAGCTGAAGTGAAGCTCATGTCACCGCCACAAAGACGAAGGATACGATATGGAAGGCCGAGAGACTTAACGATAGACTCAACATGTGCCACCATCTCGTCAAGAGCAGCATATGA
>JAEIGA010015239.1_pt1 | contig 11706 bp, 9 predicted proteins | sample 9270691 | NCBI WGS metagenome assembly JAEIGA01 (sample SAMN17057246, study PRJNA624740) | gut metagenome | biome: biome; isolation source: fecal sample | host: Bos grunniens | place: China: Xizang | collected 2019
TGAATCACATACCAAGTTTCCTTAGCAGGTCGGTACGCTTCATATTCTTGAGTATGCGCATGATCTCCTTGCGTTCCTCGGGCTTGTACCAGAAGAAGAATCTCCTCTGTGCCTCCTTGTCACGCATCGAACATGCCACGAACACCTTCTCACCTGTTTCGGGATTTATACCTGTGTAGTACATCTCCGTAGCCATAGTCATTGGTGTTGGAGTAAAGTCCTGCACCTGTTCAAGATGAAAGTTGAGCTGACGGGTCTCTGCCGCAAGTTCGGCCATACTTTCCAGGGTACTTCCCGGGTGCGAACTGATAAAATAAGGTATTATCTGCTGTTTGAGATTATGTTTGCTGTTTATGCGGTCGAATATGCGTTTGAACTCATGGAACTGCCTGAACGGAGGCTTACGCATGAGCCTGAGCACCGCATCATTCGTATGTTCGGGAGCAACCTTAAGCCTGCCGCTGACATGGTTCATTATAAGTTCCTCGGTGTAACGTTCCGTTGCAGCATCACATGCAGCATCGCCACTCCTGTGCAGCAGCATATCGTACCTGACACCACTGCCAATAAAACTTTTCTTTATTCCCGGCAGAGCATCTACCTTCTTGTATAACTCAAGCAAAGCCGAGTGGTCTATATTCATATTGGGACATATCTTCGGCTGTATGCATGACGGACGTGAACATTTGGCACATAGCTCACTGTTTTTTCCTTTCATCATATACATGTTTGCCGAAGGTCCTCCAAGGTCAGAGAGATAACCTTTGAAATCATCCATCTGCGATATAGCCTTGACTTCACGGAGTATGCTCTCCTGGCTGCGGTTCACAATGAATTTACCCTGATGAGCAGATATGGTACAGAATGCGCAACCGCCGAAACACCCCCTGTGGATATTCACCGAGTGCTTTATCATATCATACGCAGGAATACGCTTGCCCTTGTATTTGGGATGAGGCAGACGGGTGTATGGCAGGTCAAAGCTATGGTCGAGCTGCTCGGTCGTCATCGTAGGGAAAGGCGGATTGATAACAACTACGCCCTCCTCGGTCTCCTGCAGAAGCCTCTTTGCATTGACCTTATTCGATTCTTTTTCTATTGCCAGAAAGTTTGCCGCCTGCTTGGCCTTGCTGTTCAGGCACTCGCTGTGCGAGGCGAGCATCCTGTCGTTGGCCTCATCAAAAATGACATCGGCCTTACGTGCAAGATATCCGGTCTGCCTTATGTCACGGGTCATTGACCTTGCCTCATCAGCTGTGAGATATCCGGCACCAGTAAGCGCAAGACGTTCTTTCATTGCTGTGGCAAGAGCTATAAGGGGCTGTTCGCCCATACCGTATACAAGGATATCGGCCTTACTGTCGACAAGTATACTCTTCTTAAGCGAGTCCTGCCAATAGTCATAGTGCGTAAAACGGCGCATGGAGGCCTCGATACCACCAATCACAACCGGAGAATCGGGAAAAATCTCCTTGAGTATATTTGTATATACAGTGGTGGCATACTCAGGACGCATGCTGTGCTTGCCGTCGGGAGAGTATGCATCCTCACTTCTGAATCTCTTGGCTGCGGTATATTTGTTTACCATGGAGTCCATGCAGCCGGCCGAGATTCCGAAGAAGAGCCTTGGACGACCCATCTTCTTGAAATCGCGCAGGTCATCCTGCCAATTGGGTTGGGGAACTATCGCTACACGAAGCCCCTCGGCCTCGAGCAGACGACCGATGACAGCCGCACCAAAAGAGGGGTGGTCGACGTATGCGTCGCCACTGAAGATGACGACGTCAAGTTCCTCCCACCCGCGCATCTGCGCCTCCTTGCGGGTCGTTGGCAACCAGTCTGTTACCTTTCTGTCACTCATCTCCGGCTGTGCTCTCTGCATTGAGTTGCTGTACCAACCAGTCGTTATAACACTTGAGCAGGTTGCTCAAGCCAAGCGCCTTCATATCTTCGTGGTAGAGCACAAGGCAGAGTTCAAGCAAGTCCTTGGAGTCCATCTCCTGCGAAGCGATGAGGGAACGTACTGTCAGACGCAGTTTGTCAAGTGCATCCTCATCCACCACACCTACACTGTTTGCAACCCTGTCGAGCAGAGAATATTTCCTTATTATATGCAACTGAGTCTCTGTAACTTCAATTGTTCTTGTACCCGATGCGTTTGCGTTGATTTTCATATATGATTATGTTATGTCTGTCAAAAACCTGTGATGCCGCGAATTTAACAAATAATCCTTAAAAAGAGATTATTCGGGCAATACAATCTTTATGCTGCGTCCGCCATTCTCCACTTCCTCGACGAACACCTTAACAGTCTCCTCGGGAAGCAGTTCCTCAATGAGTTCGGGCCACTCCATGAAGCATATGGCATCGCCATACATATACTCCTCGTATCCCATGTTGTAGACCTCCTCTATTGACTTTATACGGTAGAAGTCAAAATGGAATATCGTGTTGCCGCCGGCATCCTCATATTCGTTGACGATTGCAAATGTGGGTGAGTTGATGGTATCCTGTACACCGAGTTCCTCGCACACACTCTTGATGAATGTAGTCTTTCCGCTACCCATCTTGCCATAGAATGCATAAATGCGTCCCTGATCAAGAAGTTTCACAAACTCGCGTGCGGCCTGCGGATAATCCTCGAGCCCGTTTATTGTTATATTGTACTCTTTCATAGTCAAGTTCAGTTTCCTTTAGGACGCATCTTTATCAGCGGGATGAGCATCTCCTCCATTGAAATGCCTCCGTGCTGGAATGTGTCCTTATAGTATTGTACGTAGTAATTGTAGTTGTTAGGATAAGCAAAGAAGTTGCTGCCTGTAGCAAAGATATAGCTTGTGCTGAGGTTGGGAGCCGGTAGGAATGCCTTTGCCGGTTCCTTTATCTCGAACACATCCTTGCCGCTGTAGTTGAGTGCCTTGCCTAGTTTATAGCGAAGGTTGGTGTTGGTATTCTTGTCGCCTATAACCTTTGTCGGAGTATCGACCTGAATGCTGCCATGGTCGGTTGTAATGACCACTGTATACCTGTTTTCGGCAAGATAGCTGAATAGTCTCTTAATTGCCGAATGACGCAGCCAGGAGAGAGTTATCGAACGATACGCGGCCTCGTTGGCTGCCAACTCGCGCACCATAAGCGACTCGGTGCGGGCATGTGAGAGCATGTCGATAAAGTTCAGGACAAGCACATTGAGGTCATTCTTTGAAAGACTGTTTATGCTGTCGACATACTTGTCGGCTACGGCCGACGTCAACACCTTGCTGTACGAGAATGTATCCTTACGGCGATAGCGCGCTATCTGGGTTGCAATGAGTTCCTCCTCATTGAGGTTCTTGCCCTCTTCGTCCTCCTCATCGACCCACAGGTCGGGGAACATCTCCTTGATCTGTTTGGGCATGAGACCCGAAAAAATCGCATTACGGGCATACTGCGTCGCTGTGGGCAGAATACTCGTATACAACTCCTCCTCTATGACAAAGTCACTGCCAATCTCCTCGGCAAGCACACGCCACTGGTCATAACGGAAATTGTCTATTATGATAAAGAACACCTTCTCGCCATTGTCAAGCAGGGGGAATATGCGGTCGCGAAAAAGGTCGTTGCTCATTAGCGGACGCTGTTCACGCGGAGAAGCCATCCAGTCCAGATAGTTTTTCTTGACAAAACGCCCGAACATATTGTTTGCCTCCTCCTTCTGCGACTTGAGCATGCCCTGCATCTGCACATCGGCACTCTCAAGTTCCAGTTCCCAATATACGATCCTGCGGTATACTTCCTGCCACTCCTCAATGCTGCTGGCATCGGATATCTGCATAGAGAGTTTGCCGAAGTTCTGCTGATAAGCATTGTTGGCCTTTTCGGCAACTATCTCACGACTGTGGATGTTCTTTTTCAGCGCCAGGAGTATCTGGTGCGGGTTGACAGGTTTTATAAGATAATCGGCTATCTTTGAACCAATAGCCTGTTCCATGATATCCTCCTCCTCACTCTTGGTAACCATTACCACTGGAGTTGCGGGATGCAGTTCCTTTATTCTGGACAATGTCTCAAGACCGGTGAGTCCTGGCATGTTCTCATCGAGAAGAATAAGGTCAAAAGCCTCATTCCTGCACGCCTCAATAGCATCGGGACCATTGGTGACCTTTGTCACATCATAACCTTTCCCTTGCAAGAATATTATGTGGGCGCTAAGCAGCTCAATTTCATCATCGGCCCATAACAGTTTGTATGCCATATTATCTATTCTACTGTTTTTTCGTTCTTTTTATCACTCTCATTCTTCAGCTCTCTGTAATCAGGCTCATCAATTGTGTAGCCGTCAATCTCCAGTTCCGGAATCGCAAGGAAGTTCTTTTCATAGAACTCAGTATAATCGCCGAAAGTATAATACTGTAACAACAAACCGAGATTGGTTTTTGATATTATGAAAGCATTTATGCCTTCGAGTAACCTGGCAGTCTCGGCATTGGCATAAAGTCTCTTGCGGTAGACATAAGCCTCGTCAAAGTTCAGAAACTCCTTAACCTCGAACAGCGTAATCTCGGCCTGCTTTTCAAACACCATATCAAAGTTACGCACCATGTAACGCGAGAAATTGTAGCGTGCCATCTCAAAGAGAAGACGTTTCTCATCGACCGTGCCATTGGGGAATGCAAGCACAAAGTAGTATGGCTCATTGCGACCGGGCACGAAAGAAGGCACGCTGTCCTGTGACATTCTTATTGTGCCATCGGCCTTGCGATCCCAGATTGATGTTAAAACTCCACTCTGCAAAAGGCGCCCCTCTTTGATTCCAGTGGATATTTCCGCAGCAATCTTGCTTATGCTATCGCTTGGGAATTGGGACAAGAGACCGCCAATAGCATCCAAGGCCTCATCCTGCTTGCCTCCATAAAGTTTTGACATAGCATCAATAAACATGAAACGAGCACGATGACTGCCTTTAGGATACTTATCCACTGCATATCTATTCTCCTGCTCCACGGCGTCGTACTCACCGTTGCAGTAGTGCAGGTAGGCCTTCACATAGAGAGAATCCTCCTTATGCTTGCGTTCCGAGGCGCTGTCGAAGAAGTCGGGTTGCTGAATAAGCACTGTCATCGCGCTGTCTGGATACTGCCGGATAAGCAGTGACTTGTAGTGGTCTGCCTTTTCGGGCTCATTCCACCTTGAACAAGCCATGAAGAGATTGAAATAGACGTCAGCCATACTTTCATAGTCGGGATAACCGTCAACCACCTTTTCAAGATATTTTATTGTGAGTTCCTTGTCATTGACCTTATCCTTGAACTGTACTCCTGCCTCAAAGAGTGCATCACGCAAAGCTTTGTGGGCAGCCTCTTTCTGCTCGTCGGTCACGGGTATCTGCTGTATATAATACTCGCGCGTCGTTGGGTCGGTAGCCAAAGAGTCCATACTTGCAGCCGATTCCGCATCAAGCAGCACAGAGTCGGCCATTGCCAGCAATGTTGAATCGGCATCCAATGAGATGGTATCCGACATTGAACCGCCGGTTTGTATCGTATCACTACTCATGAGTGAGGAGATTTCGTGACTGAAACGCCAATAGTCCTTCAACTGTCTGTCGCCCCACTGCTGTTTGAAGGAACGCACACCCTGCGCCACAAGTTTGTTGTTATAGAAGTACCAGAGCTGCTTCTCGCTTGGGTCGGGAACAGTCATGTCAGCCATTGTACCGGCATTGTCAAGTTCACTGCCAGCATTTTCCCTCTGCATCTTTTTCTCTTCTTTCTTGCGCAACTTCTCAAGACGCTTTTCCTCTTCAATGCGAGCATCTATTATGGGATACAGCTTTTCAGGCGGTAACGTAGCCCAATAGAGCAATTCACTCTGCTTCTCTACCACATCGGTGTACTGCACAAGACCTCCAAGCACCTCACTGCGAAACTTCACCTCATCATACCCTTCAGTATCCTCATTTATCATGGAAATAGCCTTGGAATAGTTTTCGCTTGACTTGGAGAATTTCTCCTGTTCCCAATATATCTTTGCAAGCGACAGATGAAGCATTCCCGTACCATAGCCCGAGGTTGCACCCTCGGCTACACCTGTCTCGTAAGCCTTTATCGCCTCGAGAGTATCCTTCTGGCTCATGTAAATATTGCCTATGGCATAGTATATCTGCGAGAGATACTCCTCATTCTTTGGCGAACGCGCCATTCTCTTGAGTTTGCGCAGTATCTTCTTGTGATTCTCTGTTGTTGCGGTCTCGGTCTGACGGATGCGCGCATTGAATTCCAGTTCATAAGGCGGATTCTTGGAAATAGTCTTTCCAAAGCTCTTGTATGCCGACTCCTTATCACCGGTTGCCGCATACAGCTGACCCAGCAGGTAGTACTCGCGCGCCTTGTCAAGCGATGTCGCGCCATCACGTCCGATACCCTTACGGACATGCGGGATAGCTTCGGCAATCCTATCCTGTTTGAGCAGCAGAGCACCCTTGGCCTGCGCATACTCCTCCTTGAGAAAATTGGGAACTGTATCACGCCAAACACGCTGTAGGATATCCTCGGCCTCATAAAGCCAATCAAGTTCACTATAACACTTCGCAAGCATTATGCGTGCCTTGGCAACAATGTCGCGGTCATGTTCATAGAGTCGGGATATGTATATACAGGTGCTTGCAGCCTCGGTAAACTCACCTTTCTGCATCTGGGAGTTCGCCATGAGGAACCACGCGCGCCAGAGGAACGGATTGAACTCCTTCTGCGCATAGAAAAGTTTCTGTTTGGGAGTAAGCTTCTTTCCCGACGGCTTTTTCGGTTTCCTTTTGATCGAATGGTTCTTGATTGCCTTCTGCGCCTTCTCTATCGCCCTGTCATATTTGTCAGCGCCCTGCTTGGCTGTCTCCTTGTTACTGATTGTGAACAACGGCAACTGTTCAAGATAATTATCCTTATGTCCCTGCGACTGGGCCTTCAGCGCCTCCTTGTAGGCGACATTGCCGTTATAGTATGTGTTGTAACGCGCACTGAAGGCATGGTACATACGTGTGGCGGCAGTATTGTTCTTGCGGCTTGAGCAACCGCACAGACCCAACAAAGCCACAAATGCACATATATAAACCAACCGTTGTTTCACGTCCTACTGCTGTCTGATATATTAATAACTTGGGAAATACAGTTTTATTGCTTCTTATCAGCGGCGGAGTATAACAAGCACTTCCTCTTTGACATCTTCGGGTAACTCTATCCCACGGAGCTGCAGACAGTGCACCCAATCGTCAACCTCACTCTCATCCATAGTGTAAAGCACCTGACGGAACTCCTCGACATCCTCATCGCTGTATTCTGCTGAAGCCACACCCTTGAAGCGGTCAAGTTCCTCATCATCAAAATAGAGTTCCTTGCCGTCACTCCCCTTTTCACAGTTGGCATGCCTTCCACAACAGCCCGAGTCGCCGCTGCCATGATCATGATGTTCCTCATGATGCTTATCGTCCTTCACTCTCTTTCTTGTCATAAGATAGACGGCCACAATAAGCACCAGCCCCAAAACCAAAAATACCGTATACTTCATTGTCACTTAATTTTCGCATGCGAAGATAGGGAATTAATTTGAGTTTGACGATTTACGCAAGCAGCAAATTATAAATATTATAATAAAATTTATTGTTAATAAATCATTACCATAAAACAGACCGTCAAGCTGACAATTTGCCAGACAACGCAACAACAGCCCCATTTTGAAAAAACAACAATTTTCGACATTTAAACCTAAAAAACCGTCAATTTGTTGCACGATACAAATATTTTATTGTATCTTCGTCCGGTTTCGAGCCACAAACGGTTCAAAATGAAAAATAACAAAATGACAGTACAACCAATTAAAATTTAAATAAAATGGACAAATTCAGCTATGGTCTGGGAATGGGAATAGGCCAGAATCTACTTTCTATGGGTGTCAAGGATATGAGTATTGATGACTTCATCAAGGGCATCAGCGACGTTCTTGAGGGCAAGAAGACCGACCTCACCCACGCCGAGGCACAGAAGGTCGTGAACGAGCACTTCCAGAAACTTGCAGAGGAGGCTTATGCTGTGAACAAGAATGCCGGTGAGACATTCCTTGCCGAGAACGCAAAGAAAGACGGCGTCGTAACATTGCCAAGCGGACTTCAGTATCAGGTAATTACAGAGGGTAACGGCAAGAAGCCTTCTGCAACAGACCGTGTTCAGTGCCACTATGAGGGTACACTCATTGACGGAACAATCTTCGACAGTTCAATCAAACGCGGCGAGCCCGCTGTATTCGGGGTAAACCAGGTCATCAGAGGTTGGGTAGAGGCTCTTCAACTGATGCAGGAGGGCGCAAAATGGCGTCTGTACATCCCTTACGACATGGCATACGGTGAGCACGGCGCCGGCGAGATGATTCCTCCCTACAGCGCACTTATCTTTGATGTTGAACTAATAAAGGTTCTCTAAACCAAAATGAAAAGATTCTTGAGAGCAACCGTCTCTGGTTTGCTTTTCTGCACAGGCATGTTGCTTATCGGCTGCACGGCACCCGGAGACAACTGCGATATAGAACTCAAGAACGAGGATGACTCCCTATCCTACGCTGTGAGCATGTTCATATCGGAAAGAATGCCTGCGATGATGGCCAAGGAAGGCATTGACTCAACTACCGTCGATGACTTCATCAGAGGCATGCGTACTGCATTCCCAGCCGAAGATACACCCGAGTCGCGCGCCTTCGCAAGCGGTGTCTTTGCCGCCATTGAAGCAGCCGAGATGATTGACAAGATAAACGCATCAATTTACCCCGATGAAAAGGAGAAAAGCATAGACCGCAGGCTATTCCTTGAAGGCATGGTTGCGGTAGCTGCAGCAGACACTGAAATAATGAATACAGGCACTGCAGCAGACTACTACAACCAGAGGATATTCCGTGCAAGAAGCGAGCAGTTCATGGCGGACAACCAACGTCGTCCGGGAGTAGTCACATGCAAGAGTGGAGTTCAGTACAAGATAGAGAAGATGGGCAACGGCGCAAAGGCGACAGCCGACGGAAGTGCCACATGCATATACAAAGGGACATACCCGAATGGTGCCGTGTTTGCCTCATCACGCGGGGAGGCTGTCGAGTTGAAGATAAGCGAGCTCGTGCCCGGACTTGCCGAACTGCTCATGTCCATGCCGGCAGGAACACGCTGTATGGCCTACATACCGTGGCACATGGCTTACGGCGAGAAAGGCAAGAACGGCATGGCACCGTACAGTGCACTAGTCTATGACCTTGAGATTGTAAGTGCCAGATAATTGTAACAACACAAGAAGCGAAACAACCTAACCATAAATACAAATGAAAAACATTGAATGCAAAGTCGATGCACTCGACTTGAAGATTCTCAGCATCATCTCCAAGGATGCGAGAATACCATTCCGCAACGTAGCAGAACTTTGCGGTGTATCAAGAGCAGCAATCCATCTGCGCGTGCAGCACCTTATCGACATGGGAATAATCTCAGGCTCATGCTATGAGATTGACGTGCGCCGTCTTGGCTACAAGACATGCACATACATCGGCATACGCCTTGAACGCGGTTCCATGTACAAGGAAGTGGTAGAACGTCTGCGTGAGATTCCCGAAGTAGTGGAGTGCTGTTACACCACAGGCCCCTACTCCATTCTTGCCAAGATGTACTCACACGATAACGAGCACCTTATGCAATTGCTTAACGGCAGCGTACAGGACATTCCCGGCATCGTGAGCACCGAGACTATGATTGTACTTGACAACAGTATCAAGCGTAACATGCCTTTGGAATAAGGCAAAGGAGTTGCACAAGACCTGAACCCTGCGCATAGACCGGCGTAGGGTTCATTCAATTATAACAGTTCATGGAAACAAACAGATTCAATGTAAAGAAAGAGTATAGCCTACTACATTCAGCATACCCGGCATGGAAGCGACAGCCGGTTATAGGCATAACAGCAAATTTCCGCGACGGCAACGCCGCACTTGCCGAGGCATACTACCGTTCGGTTGTGGAAGCCGGAGCCACACCGCTTATTATACCGCCATATGTGGAACGTGAAGCGCTGATGGAGACACTGGAACACGTGGACGCCATACTGCTGAGTGGTGGTGCCGACATTGACCCGCGTTACATGAACGAGGAACCGGACTACACCCTGCTGCACACGATAAACCCCAAACGTGACGAACAGGAACTCATGCTCACCCTGCTTGCCGAAAGCAGGGGCATGCCCATTTTGGGCATATGCAGAGGCATGCAGACACTGGCCGCAGCACTTGGCGGCAAAGTACACCAGGACCTGTATGCAGGCATCGGAGGAGAGTTGCTTGCGCATGACCAGGAGCCCACGGAAAGACACATAGCCACACATGAGGTAAACATAGTTCCTGACAGCCGCCTGGCAAGGATTTTCGGCAACAGACAGCTGGCTGTCAACACATTCCACCACCAATCAGTAAAAGAGGTCCCGGATGGTTTCTCCATAAGCGCAACCGCAACAGACGGTGTAATTGAGAGTATGGAAGCCATTGACGGCAGAGCAATAATTGGTGTACAATGGCATCCCGAGTCATTCATCATGGACGGGAACCGTTGCATGCTGCCTCTTTTCGAGTGGCTTGCTTATGAAGCACGGCTCTACAGGAAAGCAAAAGAGCTGCACGCACAGATTATCTCAGTCGATTCACACTGCGACACCCCAATGCTGTTTGCCCAAGGATACGACCTTGAAAAACGCAGCGAGTTTGCCCTTATAGACCTGCACAAGATGAGGGAAGGCCTGCTCGACGTAGCCACAATGGCAGCATATATTCCGCAAGGAAAACGCGACAGCAGCTCACTGAAAGCCGCAACAGCAATGGCTAACGGCCTGCTTGACGGTATTGAAGAACGCGTCGAAAAGAACAGTGCGCACATACTCCTCTGCAACACTGCCGACGAAGCCATGCTTGCCAAAAGCCAAGGCAGGAAAGCCATAATGCGTGCCATAGAGAACGGCTACGCCATTGGCAATGACCTGGGGCTAATACAGCATTTCAGGGACAGAGGCGTAGTCTATATAACCCTTTGCCATAACGGGGATAATGACATCTGCGACTCGGCAAGAGGGGATGGTGAACACGGCGGACTAAGCAAGTTCGGCAAGGAGGTTGTAAAAGAGATGAACCGCTGCGGCATGATGATTGACCTGTCACATGCTGCCGAAAGCACATTCTACGATGTACTTGAACTGAGCAACGTCCCTGTGGTATGCTCGCACTCATCGTGCAAGGCACTGTGCGACCATCCGCGCAACCTTAACGACAGGCAGATAAAGGCTCTTGCTGCAAAAGGCGGAGTGATACAGGTGACCATGTACAGCGGTTTCCTGCGCAAGGATGGCGAAGCCACATTGGATGACTTCATGCAACATCTTGAGCATGCTATATCAGTTGCCGGGATTGACCATGTGGGTATAGGAACCGACTTTGACGGCGACGGAACTATAATCGGATGTTCATCGGCTGCGCAACTGCGCAACATCACACGTGAACTGCTGCGCAGAGGATACAGCGCAGAGGAGACCGACAAGATCCCCTTCTATCACAACGCCTCCATCAACATCTACACCGTGGAGGGCGACGAGGTGTCCGTGGTGGAATCCAATATCATCGAGCACATGGAACAGGAAGGACTTGCCACCTCACTTCCGAAAAGCGTAA
>JAEIGA010015240.1_pt1 | contig 11705 bp, 11 predicted proteins | sample 9270691 | NCBI WGS metagenome assembly JAEIGA01 (sample SAMN17057246, study PRJNA624740) | gut metagenome | biome: biome; isolation source: fecal sample | host: Bos grunniens | place: China: Xizang | collected 2019
AAAATTCAAGAATATCATCATGCCTATTTATCAGGCTTTTTTGCAGAAAAATATGATGACAATTTAGAAAAAAATTTAGCAATATTAAAAGAAAAAAGTTATTCAACAGTAGATAAAGCTATTAAAGATAGTGTTCAAATATATAATGAATTTAGTCTTATTGAAAAAAACATTAAAATAAGTAATATAAAAAGCAAATATATTTTAGTTCCAGTATGGATGATAAACATAAAATATAAGGATAAAATTTATCCATTTGTTATGAATGGACAAACTAAAGAATTTGTTGGGGATATTCCAATAAGTAATTTTAAAATGTTTCTTTTAGTTATTCTTACTTTACTTTTTGTTAATGGCTTTATTAATTATTTCTATGGATTAGAAGGATTTAAATTAGTTATTGGAATTATTATTTCCTTAATAATTGTTTCTATTTTCTTAGAGAAACATAATACTGTAAAACCATTTATCAATTTAGATAGATTTTATGATTTTAAGAAAATAAGAACTATTGAAAAAAGCGAAAAAATACTTGATATAATACAGAAAAGACGCTGAAAAAGGGTCTTTTGTGTTATAATAGCAACGAAAAAAGAGGTGTAGTATATGAAGAAACCTGAACTATTAGCTCCTGCTGGGAATATGGAGTGTTTAAAAGCAGCAATATTAGCTGGTTGTGATGCAGTTTATCTTGGTGGTAATATGTTTGGAGCAAGATCATTTGCTAATAATTTTGATTATGATGAATTAAAAGAAGCAGTTAATTATGCTCATACATATGGAGTAAAAGTATATGTAACAACAAATACTTTAATTTATGAAAATGAAGTAGAAAGATTTACAGAATATGTAGCTTATTTAAATTCAATTCATGTTGATGCTATTATCATGCAAGATATTGGTATGATGGATAAAATGAGAAAAGAATTTCCTGATATGGAGATACATGCATCTACTCAAATGCATATACATAACGAAGAAGGCGTTAAACTAGTAAAAGAACTAGGTTTAACTAGAGCAGTTTTAGCACGTGAAACTGATTATCAAACAATTAAAAAAATAAAAGAAAATGTTGATATAGAATTAGAAATCTTTGTTCATGGAGCTTTATGTATTTCTTATTCAGGCCAATGTTTAATGAGTAGTTTAATTGGTAATAGAAGCGGAAATAGAGGAACATGTGCAGGAAGTTGTAGACATAAATATGATGTTTTAAATGAAAATTTAGAAAAAATAAATAATGATAAATATAATCTAAGTACAAAGGATTTAAATTCTTTGGATAATTTAGAAAAATTAATTAAAACTGGAGCAGATAGTTTTAAAATTGAAGGAAGAATGAAATCAAAATCATATGTATATTTAGTAGTAAAACTTTATAGAATGGCCATTGATTCATATTTCGAAAAAGGAAAAGTAGAAATTAATGAAAATGATTTAGAGGACCTAAAAATAACATTTAATAGATTATTCACAAAAGGCTTTTTATTTAATACTGAAAATAATGATATTATTAATCCATATAGACCTAATCATTTAGGTGTAGAGATTGGAAAAGTTATAGACTATAATAATAATTTTGTTACTATTAAATTACAAAAAGATCTTTCTATAAATGATGGTATCAGAATATTATCTAAAGATGATATTGGATTTATTGTTACATCTTTATTTAAAAATAAAAAAAGAATTACATCAGCTAAAAAAGGAGAAATTGTATCTATACCCTTAAAAGAAAAAATAGCTAAAGATGCTATTGTTGTTAAAACAGTTGATTATAATACAAATCAAAGAATAGAAAATATATTATCAACTTTAAAAAGAACTATAAAAATTAAAGGAAATCTTATAATAAGACAAAATGATTTTATAACTTTACAAATAACAGATGGAATAAATAATATAAAAACAGTTAGTAATATTATTGCCGAACCACCTTTAAAAATGCCTACTGATGTAAATAGAATATGTGAACAAATTTGTAAAACTGGTGGTACAGTTTATGAGTTTGAAGACTTAAAAGTAGATATTAAAGACGATATATTTATACCAATCAAAGAGATTAATGAACTACGAAGAAGAGCATTAGAAGAATTAACTCAAAAAAGGTTAGAAAGAAAAAATATAACTAGAGAAAAATATTATATTGATGATCTTAAAGATTTTCCTAAAACAAAAGAAAAAAATATTTATATAAAGACAATAAATCATTATAATCAAGTAAAAAACAAAAAATATAATAATATCATCATGGATAAAGACTTATATAATATAATTGATGATGATAGAAAAATTTTAAAATTACCTCGTGTAATAAATAAATTTGATGAATATAACGAAAAATTATTAATAGGAGAAATGGGAAGTTTAAATAAATATAAAAATTTTGATACTGATTTTTCATTTAATGTTGTTAATTCATATACAGTAGCATTCCTTCATTCAAGAGGTGCTAACAAAATAACTCTTTCATATGAAATGGAAGAATACCAAATAAAAGAATTAATTGATGCCTATAAAGAAAGATATAAAAAACATCCAAATTTAGAAGTAATTGTTTATGGAAAAGAAGAAGTAATGATTTCAAAATTCAATCTACTTAAATATTATAATTTAGAAAATCATGGTTTCTTAAAAGATAGATTTAATAATAATTATCCAATATATGTTAAAGATGATTTAATGTATATATATAATTATAAACCTAGAAAAATTAAAAATATTGATGGATTATATTCTATGGGAATTAATTCTATAAGATCAAATTATTTAGATGAAGCCAATGTTAACTGGTAGGATTTTCTAAACTAACATCTGAAAATTTAATAACAGTATATAAAACGATACATCCAGCTATGAGAGTTAGTATAGATGCTAATATTTCATATGAATCTTTGGTTGTATCTTTTTTTTCTAAAAAATCACATTCATAGTTTTTGAAATTAATATATAAAAAAATTAACAATAAAATTAATACAATAAATTTGTTTAATTTAACTATAAGAGGTATATCCTCTTTTTTTATTATTTCTATACCATATTCATTAGATAAAATTTGATTATAAACTAAAATCATATTAATTATTAAAGAAAATATAAATAATAATGTAGCTACTAATTGTATTTTTAAATATTTAGTTCTCATAATTTCTTAATTTATTAATTTCATATAATGTTGATATAGTAACTACTTGATATTTTCTTTTTTTTAATTCAGGAAGTATTATTTTTAAAGAGTCATATGTTCTTTTATAAGTATCATGCATTAAAACAATATCATTATCTTTTATATTATGTAAAATATATTCAGCAATTTTATTGCTATTTTTTCTTTTCCAATCAGAACTATCTAATGTCCATAATACAACGCGTTTATTAATAGATGCTTTAATTTTATTATTTATAGCACCATAACTTGGTCTAAAAAGTTTAGTTTTTTGTTTTGTATACTTATAAATCAACTGATCTGTTTTGTTAATTTCATCAGTAATATAATCATTAGGATAGTGTGTGGCCCAAATATGACTATATGTATGATTACCGATTTCGTTTTTTTCACTAATTTTTTTCAATATATCAATATTATCTTCAATTTTATTACCTACAACAAAAAAAGTCGCATTATAACCGTATTTATCTAATAGTTCAATAATACTAGAAGTATATGAACTTGGACCATCATCAAAACTAAGAGCTACAGTTTTTAAATTAACATCTAAAAAGGGCAAATTAGCTTTAACAGGAAGTAGATAAAATGATAAAAAAATGATCAAGATTTTTTTCATAAAACCACCACTAAATTATATGTATAAATTATATATTTTATAACATAAAAACCATTTTAAAAAAAATGAAAAATTTTAAAAAATTAATTTTTTAAAAAAATGAAAAAATTAAAAAAATAAAAAAAACGCAAAAAAATAAATTTTGCTTATTTTCTCGTTTTCATCTTATAAATAAAGGGTAAAACAAGAAAAAGGTAAAAAAATATTATTAATAAAAAAATTGAAAAAATAAAAAAGTGTAAAATGTAAAAAAGTGAAAAATTTACATTTTTGATTTTTTGTTGAAAAATAAAGCGTTACGAAATTTGTGTAAAAATTCCCCCTTTTTTTGTCAAAAAAAGTGTTGATTTTTGATATGATAGACTATATAATTGTCATAGAGAAGAGGGAACGAAGATGACAATAAATGAAGATAACAAAATAATTATAAATGTAGTAAAAAGAGATGGGAAAAAAGTAAATTTTGATGCCTCTAAAATTGCTATGACAATAAAAAAAGGGTTCGATAGCGTAATAAATGAAAACGAAGAACCAAAATATAATGAAAAAGATATTCAAAAAGTTTTTCATGCTGTTTTAAAACGTATTGAAAAAGAATATAAAGAACAAGAAAAAATTAAAATTGAAGCAATTCAAGATTTAATAGAAGAAGAATTACAAAAAAAAGGTTATGAAGATGTATTTAAATCATTTTCAGAATATAGAATTAGACGTGCTCAATCACGTGAACAATTTTTTGACGATAAAAGAAGACATAAATTTTCAAAAACTATTGAAAGTTTAGGTTTAAAATCTGCTCATGAAGAAGATGCAAAAAGAGAAAATGCTAACGTTGATGGAGATACTGCAATGGGAACAATGCTACAATTCGGTAGTACAGTTTCTAAAGAATTTGCAAAAGCTTATTTAATGAAGAAAAAATTTGCTGAAGCACATGATAATGGAGATATTCATATTCATGATATGGATTTTATGGCAATGGGTACAACAACTTGCTGTCAATTAGATCTTAAAAAATTATTTAAAAATGGTTTCTCTACAGGACATGGTTTCTTAAGAGAACCTAATGATATTATGTCTTATGGTGCATTAGCTGCAATCGCTATTCAAGCTAATCAAAATGATCAACATGGTGGTCAAGCTATTCCAGCATTTGATTATTACTTAGCACCTGGTGTTTTAAAAACATATAAAAAACAATTTAAACAAACATTATATGATTTACTTGAATATTCAGATTTTATAACTTTTGTTAATTTTGAAAAAGTTTGTGAACAAATTAATAAATTAACTTCAATAGAATTTGATTTATCATTATTTGATAAATATGCTAAAGGATCTGAAGAAATTAAAAAAATAATTGCTTTATCAAGTAAAAAAGCAGTAGATAAAACAGATAGAATTACTTATCAAGCAATGGAAGCGTTTATTCATAATTTAAATACAATGCATTCAAGAGCTGGAGCACAAGTTCCATTCTCTTCAATTAACTTTGGTACTGACGTTTCACCTGAAGGTAGAATGGTTACTAAAAACTATCTATTAGCTGCTGATGCTGGTTTAGGACGTAGTGAAACACCTATTTTCCCAATTTCAATTTTTAAAGTTAAAGAAGGAGTAAATTATAATCCAGAAGATCCTAACTATGATTTATTAAAATTATCATGTGAAGTATCTGCGAAAAGATTATTCCCTAACTTCTCATTTATAGATTCACCATACAATTTAGAATATTATAAAGAAGGTGACTATAATACAGAAGTTGCTTATATGGGATGTAGAACACGTGTTTTAGGAAATCATGTTGATCCTGATAAATCAGTTACAGCAGGTCGTGGTAACTTATCATTTACATCAATCAACTTACCAAGATTAGGTATAAAATATGGTATTTCTACAAAAGAACGTGAAGTTGCTGATATGGAAGGATTCTACAAAAATCTTGAAGAATTACTTGAATTAGTTAAAGATCAATTATTAGAAAGATTTGAAATTCAATGTAATAAAAGAATTTATAACTTCCCATTCCTATTAGGACAAGGATTATGGTTAGATAGTGAAAAATTAAAACCAACTGATAAACTTAAAAAAGTTTTAAAACATGGTACATTAACTGTTGGATTTATTGGTCTTGCAGAATGTTTAAAAGCTTTAGTTGGAAAACATCATGGTGAAAGTGAAGAAGCTCAAAAATTAGGTTTAGAAATTATTGGATTTATGAGAAATAAAATGGATGAATATGCTGAAAAATACAATTTAAATTTCAGTGTAATTGCTACACCAGCTGAAGGATTATCAGGACGATTTGTTGGTATAGATAAAGCTGTTTATGGAAAAATTAAAGGTGTAACAGATAAAAAATATTATACAAATTCATTCCATGTTCCAGTTTATTACAATATTTCTGTTGCCAACAAAATTCATTTAGAAGCACCATATCATGCATTAACAAATGCAGGTCATATAACTTATATTGAATTAGATGGTGATACTGTATCAAATGTTGATGTATTTGAAAAAGTAGTAAGAATCATGAAAGAAGAAGGAATTGGTTATGGAGCTATTAACCATCCTGTAGATAGAGATCCTGTTTGTGGATATGTAGGGGTAATTGGAGATGTTTGCCCAAGATGTGGTAGACGTGCTGGGGAACCAGTTTCAGTTGAAAAATTAAAAGAACTAGGTATTGATTATAAATAGGAGGATTTATGAAAGAAGTAAAAAAAGAAAAGGTTGAAGAAAAAAGAGAAAAAGAAGTTGGTGAAGGAGTAGGATTCGAAAGAATTCGCCGTATCACAGGATATTTAGTAGGTACAGTAGATCGTTTTAATAACGGAAAACGTGCTGAAGAAAGTGATAGAGTAAAACATTCAACTTGCGGATGTGAATAATAATATGGAAATTAGATTAGCTGCACCACTTCAATATGATAGTATTGTTGATGGTGAAGGATTAAGAGCAGTTTTATGGACACAAGGTTGTCCTCATAACTGTAAAGGCTGTCATAATCCAAAAACACATTCATTTAAAGAAGGTTATCTTACAGACACAATGGAATTGATTGAAGAATTAAATAAAAATATCAAGTACCAAGATGGAATAACATTATCTGGTGGAGATCCTTTCATGCAACCAAAAGCTGTAAATGAAATAGCAAAATATGTAAAAAGCATAGATAAAAATGTTTGGGCTTATACAGGTTTTGAATTTGAACAACTATTAGAGATGTCAGAAAAAAATAATTCTATAAAAGAATTACTTAATAATATTGATGTATTAATTGATGGTAAATTCAAAATTGAAGAATTAAGTTTAGATTTATACTATAGAGGTTCTAGAAATCAAAGAGTAATAAATGTAAAAGAAAGTCTTAAACAAAATCAAGTGATACTAATTGAAAAATTTATGAAAGATAAACAAATTAAGAATTTAGTTGAAAAGAAAAAATACGTATTTGTATAATATGTATTTTTTTTCATAAACTATAATATGAAAAGTATAGTTAAAACAAAAAAGAAATATATCTATAAACCTAAACTTTATGAAAAAATAATAGTATTAATTTTTTTAATAATTTTTGCAACCTTTTTATGGCTTGATAAATTTGGGGATAGACTTAAAAAAAATATTATTAATTATGTTGAGACAGAAGTATATAAAGTAGCAAGTTATATAATAAATAAATCTGTAGATTTAGATGATGTTTATAAATTTGATATAGATAAATTATTTATTATAACTAGAAATGATAATAATATAATAGAATCAATTGATTTTAATACTGTATTAGTAAATGCAATTATTATAGATATTTCAAAAAAGATTCAAGTTAATTTAAAGCATCTTGAAAAAGGCCAAATAGAAAAATTAGCTTTTAAAAATGATTTTTTGACAGAGTTTAATTTTGATAAAAAAGGTGATGGGATGTTTTATAAAGTTCCAATGGGTGTTATGTTTGATAATCCTATTTTGGCTAATTTTGGACCTAAAATACCTATAAAATATAATTTAATTGGTAATATTGGGGCTAATTTTGAAAATACTATAAAAAGTTATGGTTTAAATAGTTCTTTGTTTGAAGTTAATCTTAAAATAACAGTAACAGAGAATATAATTTTACCTTTTGTTTCAAAAAAAATTAAAATTGATTCTTCAATACCCATAGCAATGAAAATTATTCAGGGAGAAATACCAACATATTACTATGGTCAAAAAGTTAATACTGATAAAATAGTTATTCCAGTAGAATAACTATTTTTAGTATGGTATAATAAAAAAAGAGGTGTACATAATGAAAAAATTCTTAAAAATATTTTTTGTAATATTAATAGTTACAATATTATTAGGGGGAATTGGATATTTTATAGTTCCTAAACTATTAAATAAAACAGTAATAGAAAAGGAATTTAAGAAGTTTTTATCATCAGATTTATACACAGTAAAACTTTATAATTTAGAGACTTTTGAAGAAGCTAAAGAAGTAGTTCGTGGTAAAGAAGTAACTATGTATGAAAATGAAGTTAAACAAGAAATAGAAAATAAAGAGCCAATTATTTTTAATAAAATTAAAATAGATGGTGAAACATTTTTAGTAAAGCCAAATAATTTAGTTGATAAATTTGAAAATTCAGTTGCTGAAAAAGAAAAATTTGTTAGAACTAATTTAACAGTTTATGAACAAAAAGATTCTTTAGATATTTTAGGATATTTAAAAAAAGGTGAAAAATTAGAAATAACTGGATTTGATATTATTAATGAAGATGGTGGAGTTAATAAATATAAAATTAAATATAATGATCAAGAAGGATATGTTTATTCTAAATATTTAGTAAATACGCAAGAAGAAGCTAATTTACATTATGATCAAGAAGGAACATATAAAATACATGCTGCTAGACCTAATCGTTATGGTGGTGGTAGTGGAGATAATTTAGATTATTATCCTGTTTTTAAACCTTCTTTTGAAAATAATAAGATGTTAGAAACTGCTAAAACATTATATTTAAATGCTGGAGTAATAGGTAATGTTGATTCTTATATCACACTAGCTAAAAACACAGGTATAAATGCTTTTGTTGTAGATGTTAAAGAAAATACAGCTCCTGCATATAAATCAAGTGTTATGGAACAATATACAAAGACAACATTTGATAAAGGAGCTTATTCAATAGAAACATATGGAGCAGCAATTAAAAAATTAAAAGATGCTGGTTTCTATGTAATAGGAAGAATTACAACATTTAAAGATAGTTATTATATAAATGATAATCCTGCTGATGCTATCACTAGTACAGCTACTGGACAACCATTTAAACATAATGGATCTTTTTGGCCTAGTCCTTTTGTTAGAAATGTTTGGGAATATAATGTTAAATTAGCTGTTGATGCTGTTGAACAATTTGGATTCAATGAGATTCAATTCGACTATATGAGATTTCCTGATAGAACTGTTGCTATTGAAAATAATGGTTTAGTTGATATGAAGAATGCATATGGAGAAACTAAGGCACAAGTACTTCAAAATTTTATGTTCTATGCATGTGATGCTATTCATGAAAAAGGTGCTTATGTTTCAGTTGATGTGTTTGGTGAATCTGCTAATACTTATGTTACAGCTTATGGTCAATATTGGCCTGCTATATCAAATGTTGTTGATGCAATAAGTGCTATGCCTTATCCTGATCATTTTTCAGCAGGACAATATGGATTAGCTACACCATGGACTGAACCATATACATTAATGAAATTATGGGCTACAGAGGCTAATAATAGACAAAAAGAAATTCCTACACCTGCAATAGGTCGTACATGGATTCAAGCTTATAATGCCATTAAAGCGCCATATAATACTTATTCTGCAAACGAAATAAGTGCGCAAATTAGAGGATTAAATGATGGTGGTCTTACTGGTGGATTTATTACATGGAATAGTAGTTCAAGTATAACAAAATATCAATCAATATCATCGGGGTGGTAAAATGAATAAAATAATAAAATTAAACGAAAAAGAATATGAAGTAATCAAAAATTATAAAGAAGGATTTAATGAAGAACAATTAAATGAAAAATTTACTGATTATTATTATGATTATGATTACATATTAGGTGATTGGGCATATGGTAAACTCAGACTAAAAGGATTTTGTGATAAAAAAAATAAAAAATATAACAAAATTAATGACTTTAAAACAATAGATGATTACATTAAAAATTATTGTGCCTATGAATGCCAATATTTCATTATAAAAAAAATATAGAAACAATTTATTTGTTTCTTTTTAATTTGACAAAAAATACATTTTAACATATAATAAAACCCGTGTAAAAAAAACGCAAAAAAGGAGACGAAAATATGGATGTTTTAAATGTAGAAAATAGCAATTTTCTTGAAACATTAATTAGTATTTTTTCAGTTGAAAAAGGTGATTTAAAAATACTATTAGTAAAAAAACAAGAAGACCCATATAAAGGTTATTGGGTATTGCCAAGAGGAATTTTAACAAATACAGAAACATTAGAAGAAAATATAGAAAAAACATTATATAATGAAACAGGTTTAAAAGATGTAAAAGTAGAACAATGTAAAATGTTTAGTAAAATTGATCGTAATCCAAATGCTCGTGTAATTGGAGCTTCATTTATCGGACTTATTGATGCTAAAAGTATTGAATTAAAAAAAGAATTAAGAGAAGATATTGAAATGGGATGGTTCTTAATTGATGAACTTCCTAAAATTGGTTATGATCATGAAGAAATAACAATTAATTCAATTAATACATTAAAACAAAAATTATTATCAAGTGATGTATTAAAAACATTATTTCCGAGTGATTTCACATTACCAGAATTACAAAAAATCTATGAACAAATTTTAGGTAAAAAATTAGATAGAAGAAACTTTAGAAAAAAATTCTTAAGTTTAGACCTAATTGAAGATACAAACGAAAAAAATATCGGATGTAATGGTAGACCAGCAAAATTATATAAATTTAAAGATGATATAAAAAATATAAATATATTTTAATTAGAAGGAGGGGTACATATGAACAATAAAGGATTTAGTCTTTCAACAATGTTATTTTTCTGTATATTTGTTGTTTTAGTTATATTATTATTTAATGGTATTATGGGTTCTTTTTTATCATCTAATTCTTATGGGAAGAATTATAAAAACGTATATAGAAAATATTTAAATAGTTCAGCTATTGTTGTACCTTCACCAAATAATAATCTTAATACATATGAAGATTTAGAAATTGAATTAGCTACGGCGTTAAAAAAATATGTAGAATTAAGTAATACTGAAATTAAAGAAAATCAACCTGTATATATTACATTAGATACATTAAAAAATAGTAATTTAATTTCTGATTTAAAAGATATTAAAAATCCTGCAGTATATTGTAAGGGATATGCTCAAGGAATTAATACCCAAAATACATATATATATAAAGGATATGTATCATGTGGTAACAATTATAAAACTTCTAATTTCAATGAAAATTATGCCAATTAAAATCACTATTTATACTAGTGATTTTTTTATTTAAAAAGGTGTTGACAATTATACCTTTAAATGGTAATATATTGTTGCATTCAATCTTTAGGTTTGCTTCGGCAAATCTTTAATTAGAGTGAATTTGAAACACCAGGGTGTGTGTAAAGAGAGGAGGACGAAAAATGCCTACAATTAATCAATTAGTTAGAAAACGTAGAACTAACAAAACAAGAAAAAGTAAATCACCTGTTTTAGGAATCGGATATAACAGTAAAGAAAAGAAACAAACTGTTCAAAATTCTCCACAAAAACGTGGTGTGTGTACTCGTGTTGGTACTATGGCTCCTAAAAAACCAAACTCAGCATTAAGAAAATATGCTCGTGTTAGATTAAGTAATGGAATGGAAGTTACAGCTTATATT
>JAEIGA010015241.1_pt1 | contig 11705 bp, 12 predicted proteins | sample 9270691 | NCBI WGS metagenome assembly JAEIGA01 (sample SAMN17057246, study PRJNA624740) | gut metagenome | biome: biome; isolation source: fecal sample | host: Bos grunniens | place: China: Xizang | collected 2019
AATCACGTTGCTTCGCGCAACCGTCGTAAGAAGATTTTGAGCCTCACACGAGGCAATTTTGGTGGCCGTGCAAACGTTTGGACAGTTGCCAAAAACACTTGGGAGAAAGGTCTCCAGTATGCTTATCGCGATCGTAAGAACAAAAAACGTACTTTCCGTGCGTTGTGGATCCAACGTATCAATGCAGCCGCTCGTTTGGAGGGCTTGAGCTACAGCCAATTGATGGGCGCATTGAAGAAAGCTGGTATCGAAATCAACCGTAAAGTCCTCGCAGACTTGGCGATGAACCAACCAGCAGCGTTCAAAGCAATCGTTGAGCAAGCTAAGAAGTCTATCTAATTAGATGTGAACGTGAAATAGGGTGTTCTTGTTGCAAAACAAGACACCTTATTTTATTTATACGCGCACGCGTGCGAGCAAACAACATAGAAATTTACATTCGTTAAGATATGAAGAGGAAAATGATTCTTTTGGCCGTAGTGCTATTTGCCATTAGCGGGATAGCATCGGAACTGCCAGGTTTTCGATATGAAGACGCTGCTAACTTTCAAATCATCAACAAAGGTTGGGACAACACTACAGAGCCATACACTCGTCTGCCACAAGCATTTATGGACAGTTGTCGTGAAGAGCAAGCATGGCTATACAATCATTCTTCCGGCATAGCAGTACGTTTTGCCACCAACAGCAAACGCATAGCAGCTCAATACAACTTGAAGAACAATTTCCATATGCAACATATGGCAATGACCGGCATCAAAGGTACAGATTTGTATTACCTTAACGAAGAAAGAAACGTGTGGGAACATGTTAACACCGCTCGACCACAAGAGAGGAATTTCAAAGCAGACTCCATCCAGTCAAAACTCTACGTGGAGCATTTGGATGGCGAGATGCACGAATACATGATTTATTTGCCATTGTATGATGGCATCAATTGGTTGCAAATCGGTGTGGATTCGACTGCCGAACTTATCCAACCACAAGTGGAAAACCCACGCAAGATGGGCAAGATTGTAATTTATGGTACAAGTATCCAACAAGGCGGTTGTGCTAGTCGTGTAGGTATGGTGCCAAGCGCAATGATTCAACGCGAATACAACTTGGAATGCGTCAATTTATCTACATCTGGTAATGCACGTATGGATTTCTACATTGCAGAAGCTATGGCCAGCATTGAAGATGCGATCTGCTATGTGATCGACCCAGTACCAAACTGCACCGAAGACCGTTGTGATACAACGACTTACGATTTTATCAACATACTTCGCACGATGCGTCCAGAAGTACCTATCATCATGGTTGAGGGTATTATGTATCCATATACTCGTCATGATAGTCACTTTGCGGAATACTTACCCAAGAAAAATGCGGCATTCCGTCGTGGTTACGAGCAACACAAAGCAGAGAACCCAAGAGGCTTGTACTATATGACATACGATGGACAAGTAGGGCCCGAGATGGAAGGCACCGTGGATGGTGTACACCTGACCGACTATGGTTTTCGTGCGTATGCTGACCTGCTAGAGGTCAAAATCAAAGAGGCGTTGGACGATACCAACGTAGATTATGATTTGACCCCAGCATACAATATCGTTCGCAAGAAATCGTTCTGGGAGCGTCTGGTAGATTTGGTAAAAGGGTATTAATCTACCATTGAGACAGGGCACGACGAATAACCATCTGTGTATTGTCGGTATTGGGCACTAAAGGCAAACGAAGCACATTCCGTATCAACCCCATCTCGGTTAATACCGTTTTGATACCACTTGGATTACCCTCTACAAACAAGAGATGAATCAAGTGACCTAAGCGTTGTTGCATCATCGCATCTTGCTCCTGCACAATCTGCTTCATCTCTTTGGGCCATGCATTACTTGCCACACTAATTAGGCCATCTCCACCTGCCTTCATCATCTCGTATGCCAAGTCATCGTCGCCACTAATGACGGCAAAATCACCATGAGAGAGATTCAGTGTCTCTGTGAATTGCTCTATACTACCACACGCTTCCTTAATTCCCATAATCTTCTGAGGATGTGCTTCGTAGATACGACGCGTAGTCTCTGGCAAGAGATTGACACCCGTACGCTTAGGCACATTGTACAAAATCACAGGAACTGGACTCGCCTCCGCTACAGCGCAGAAATGCAAATATAATCCCTCTTGTTGTGGACGGTTGTAATAAGGAGTCACAGATAATATCGCAGCAAAATCGGCTAGTAATCGTTCTTTCAGTTCGCCTAATCGTTGTACCACAGCGGAGGTACTATTACCACCAACGCCCAACACCAAAGGTACACGGCCAGCTACCTGCTTCACCACGTGAGCAATGATTTGGTCTTGCTCTGCATGCGTAATAGTAGGCGACTCGCTAGTAGTACCTAATATCACAAGGTAATCTACCCCACCATTCACCTGGTGCTCTATCATCGCACTAAGCGACTGAAAATCAATTGTTCCATCCTCCAAAAACGGAGTAATCAATGCTGTACCTAAACCTTTCATCTTTACTTCTGTGTAAACATATTTATATACCGTACGATCTGCTCCAAAAGATAATCTGGAGTGGCTTGGGGTGGAGTATCAATCGTCAAATCATGAATACCCTCGCGCATAAAACGACCCACCTTAAAATCAGCACGAATATACATTGCCATATATTGCATCGTGAGAGATGGTTGCTGAGTCAAATCAATCAGCAAATCAAAATGACGTGCCATAATCAACTCACGCACCTCGCTTTTTGGACGCATTGTCAACCAATTTATCTCCTTTTTGTCAGGAAGAGTAAATAGTACCACTTCTTTATCCGACTTCTCTATCTGCTTGATAATGTGCTGAATATTATTGTTTGAATACAACACCGCCACCCTACGCACATCATTCCATTGCGGCATAATCACTTCTCTTGCAACTTGTCGCTTTAATATCCAAGCAAATATCTTCTCTCGCAACTCATTCATATTGCAACATACTTAAAAATTGTTCTTCTGTTATGATCTCCACACCCAAACTCTCCGCTTTTTTTCGTTTCTCTGGACCCATATTCTCTCCTGCCAAGATATAACTAGTCTTTTTGCTCACCGATCCCACATTCTTACCGCCATTCTTCTCTATCATATCCTTATACTCATCCCGACTATGACGAACAAAGACGCCCGAAACAACGATGCTCTTTCCCTGCAAAAGCTGAGATTGCAATTCTATTTCTTCTACCTCGCTCTCCATCCTTACTCCTGCTTCGCGCAGACGATTGATCACTTCCAAATTGCTCAAGTCATTAAAATAGGCAATTATGTTATTCGCAATCTGCTCGCCCACATCGTCGATAGCAGTCAGTTGCTCCATCGTAGCCCATTGCAACTGATCAATGCTAGGAAAACGCTTAGCTATCTTCTTGGCAGTTGTCTCGCCCACCATGCGAATACCCAGGGCAAACAACACTCGTGCCCAAACTACTTGCTTACTGGCCTCTACACCCGCCAATATATTCTGTGCCGACTTCTCACCCAGACGCTCCTGTCTAGCTATATCTTCCTGAGTAAGTACGTATATATCAGCAATATTTTTCAGCAGTCCCTGTGAATACAACAAGTCTATTGTCTCACTACCCAGTCCATCTATATTCATCGCTTTGCGCGAAACGAAGTGCTCAATCTTACCCTTTATTTGTGGCGGACAGTTGCTCTCATTAGGGCAACGCCATGCTGCCTCACCATCTACACGCACCAACTTTGCACCGCACTCTGGACACGCTGTAGGGAAGGTGTAACCATTAACTATCGACTCTATACCATAGTCGCTTGTGGTGTCCATAGAACTCTCTTTTCCGATAATTTTAGGTATAATCTCTCCACCCTTCTCTACCCATACCATATCGCCTTCGCGAATGTCCAATTGACGGATAAAATCTTCGTTGTGCAATGTGGCACGTTGCACTGTGGTACCCGATAGCTGCACGGGATCTAGGTTTGCCACTGGCGTCACCACACCCGTTCTGCCTACCTGATAAGTAATGACGTTTAGTCTTGTCAATTGCTTCTCGGCAGGAAACTTATAAGCAATCGCCCAACGAGGGGATTTGGCAGTATATCCCAATTCCTCTTGCGTGGCCAGATCATTCACCTTCAACACGATACCATCTGTCGCTACAGGCAAGTTTTTGCGTTCAACATCCCAATAACTGATGTATGCCATCACTTCCTCCAAACCATGACACACTTTCATCGTGTCACTTATTGGGAATCCCAAGTTCTTTGCTACCTGCAGACGTTCATAATGCGTCTTAGCGGGCAGTTCTGGACCTAACATATAATACAGATAGCAATCCAATCCGCGCCTAGCCACCTGCGTGCTATCCTGAAGCTTCAGCGTGCCCGAAGCTGCATTACGCGGGTTAGCAAATAGTTGCTCCTCTTGCGCTTCGCGCTCCTTATTCAAACGGTCAAATGCAGCCCATGGTAGCAAGACTTCACCCCGCATCTCTATGAAGCCGTTATCCGATATCCGCTGAGGAATGCTCGCTATTGTCCGTATATTATCTATGACGTTGTCGCCTTTCACACCGTCGCCACGAGTCAATGCTTTGGTCAAAACGCCATTCTCATACCACAGCGAGATGCTCAAGCCATCATACTTCAACTCACACACGAGTTCCACATCCGCTGGCAGTTTGCCAATCCACTCTGCAATCTCCTCGCGCGAGTAGCTATTGCTCAGCGAAAGCATCGGATACTTATGCGCCACCTGCTCAAATCCCTTGCCTTTAACCTTTGAGCTTTCACCTTTGATCTTTCCATCTTCTCGCTCCGTCACCTCGTCGCCCAAATCCGAACCCACCTTCTGGGTAGGTGAATTGGCATCATACATATCGGGATACAGAGCCTCCAAATCTTGTAAACGACGAAGCTTCTGGTCAAAGTCGTAATCGGACATCATAGGAGCATTCTCCACATAATACTTGTGGTTTGCTTCTACTAGTTCACGTCTCAGAGCCAATATCTCGTCACGTTCCGAAGTTTCTATTTGCGAGAATAAATCCATTGCTAAACTAATGCACGATCAACTTGGTTTGCAAGCACTTGCTTCCTCCGTATATATTCAGTATATACAATCCTTGAGGCAATTGTACTAGTATTTCTTCATTCGAATGAATACTATTCTGCGTCACGATATTTCCATCGGTGCGATAAACAATGTAATGACCTCCTTCTGCCCCACATATGTATGGCATTCCATCAATGTACTCTATTTTTACCTTATTCGTGATATTTCCTTCCCAATCTGTCGCCGTACTATCTAGTCTGAGGCCCACTAGTATAGGGTCATGGTCGCTGCAGCGAAACATAGTCGCATCATTAGATTTATCGTAGGTATAATCATCGCTCTCATCGGAGTTGATATGATATGCCACCATGCCCGTGACTTGTGGCAGCAATGTGCTATTGCATAGCGCATGATCCAAATAACCCGCTTGTCCGCGATACACATAGCTGTAACTGCTATCGGCATGGAAAGCGCGATGCAAATCCGTCATACCGCCATCACGCAGCACCGTAATAGGGTCTTCCATCGCATAAGCATTGAGATCACCCATGATAAGGATATCTTTATCTTCAAAATAATAACTATCACTCTCATAATTACTCAATACCGAGCGCGCTTCGCGCACGCGATCGCCATTGTAGGTTCCTTGCCCATCGCCTTGATCGGCATTATCACCATTTCCTTTGCCACTTTTAGCCTTAAAGTGGTTGACAGAAAACAAAAACTTCTCACCCGTTGCTTTCTCCATAAATGCCTGCGTCTTTTTGCGCTTTTTAACTCCAGTATTATTCTCGCGCAAATTGCCGTATGGTTGCAGCATATCCGTACAATACACGAATCCAGACTTAGTGTACGTACCACTCGCGGAACCTCCATCGTCCACATAACTAAACTTACGTCCTGTGTTTTGGCTTAGGTCACTAGCAATCTCGGCCAATGCACTTTGTCCTTGCTCTATCTCTACAAAGCCGTACAAGTCGGCATTAATCTTAGCCAATGCTTTACTCACTTTGGCGCGTTGCTTCTGGTGTTCGGAGTAATTGTTTGGTCCCATATCTCCGCCCAAGTTCTCCACGAGGTAATACTCCAGGTTCATACAGCAAACCAACAACGTATGCTCACCGCGCATATCTATGGCCTCATAATCAAGTCCCTTCTCCACATCCGCACGTGTATTGCCTTGCCAGTCGCACGATATGAATGCTACGCTGGTTTGACTATTAACCTTCACCGTCAACTCATGGAGACGCTCGCCCAAACGATGATAATCGCTAACACCCGACAACTTGACAGACCCATTATCGTTCAGCGACAAAATGGAGTAATATTCGTTGGATAATGGCAAAGCTTGGTTGGTAGGAGAATAGGTGCGTCTAGGCGATATTGTGAGCCCACTATAATTATTACACACATAAAAGGGTACATCAAACGTCACCGTTTGACCTACATATTCCTTGAGTTCACTATATGTCCATGTCTCTGGATCAGAGATGTGTACAATGGTCGCAGCTATGCCTGAAGCATGAAAGCCAATAATGGCGATAATTATCAAAATAAATTTACGCATAATATCCACTATAATGAATTGGCGACAAAGGTACTGAAAAAAATGCACATACGCAAGAGTTTTAAGCGAAAATTTATTTTCATGCCAGAAAACAGTTGTCTAGACAACATCCTCAGAAAAAACCTCGCGCAAACAAAGTCATATTACTACCCCTGACTAGCACTACAATACATGCAAAATTGCAACCCTCGGAAAATAAAAAATGCTATTTGCGCAAAAAAACTTGCATATGTAATTTTTTTGCACTATCTTTGCAAACGATTTCAAAAAATTTGCGAAACTAACCAATAAACCTAAATGATATGGAACAAAAAGAAATGTGGAAAAAAGTACGTAAAGTACTGATTAACAAGTATGCAATCACCCTATACGCATTTGCGGTGATATTTATTTTTGTGGGTGAACAGAGTTGGATCAACCAAATCACTCGGAAGATAGAAATCGCAAATACGAAGGACAAAATTGAAGAAATCAAGCAACAAACCATTGTTTCCGAACGTATTTTGCACTCGCTAGATCACCCAGATAGTTTAGAACGGTATGCTCGTGAGCAATACAAAATGCACACCAATAACGAGGACGTATATATTGTAGAATAACATCAATCAATAATCAATTATGAAGTGGAGTAATATACTACTCATTGTGGGTATGGTGGTACTTATTGCAGGCGCAGTGATGAGTATCATGAAGTTGCAACCCTATTCTGATTATGTACTAGTAGCCGGTGCCATACTAGTGATACTGCGCGGTGCTATTAAAAATAGAGAGGAATAACCAAGAACTAAAAGTCATGAAGCCTATTACCATCAAAGACATTGCGCGAAAATTAGGAGTATCCGTATCCACTGTTAGCCGTGCCCTGCAAGACCACCCAGACATCAGTGAGAAAACGAAACTACAGGTAAAAACTTGCGCTCGCGAACTAAACTACAAACCCAACATCATGGCGAGCAACCTGCGCACAAACAAAAATACCACAATTGGCGTAGTCATTCCAGAACTCAATCACCACTTTTTCGCTTCTATCCTGGACGGCATCGAGCAAACAGCCAACGAAGCTGGATACAACATACTCATTTGTCAATCAAGCGAAACCAAAGAAAAAGAAATACAAAACGTACAGATGCTACTCAATAGCCGTGTAGCAGGTATGTTGGTAGGTGTGAGCAAAGAGACTACCCGACTTCAACATCTGCAGGATGTAATAAATAGCGGCATTCCACTAGTTCTCTATGACCGACCTTGCCCATCATTAGCATGCGACCAAGTGGTATCGGACGACTACACCGGTGCCTATAATGCAGTCGAATATCTGATACAAACGGGATGCAAAAGAATAATGTATTTCTCCTCTCCCATGCAATTAGAAGTAGCACACCGCCGTTATCAAGGATGGCGTGATGCACTACAACGATATGGATTGTGGGACGAACATACCACCGTCCGAACATGCGACACACGCGCACACGCCATTATCGAAACTCCTTTGGTAATGATGCAAGAAAACAAACCGGATGCTATCTTTTGCGTTAATGACCATGCCGCATCAGGCGTCTTGTACGCCGCACAAATCTTAGGATTACGCATCCCTGAGGATTTATCTATTTGCGGATTCTCCGATGCTGCACTATGCCGCACTACATCACCCATGCTGACAACCGTTGAGCAACACGGCATAGAAATAGGTCGCAGAGCCATGCAACGCCTATTGCGACGATTAGAAGGAGACCAGCGAATCGCACAAACAGAGATGGTTCCTACCGACCTGATCGCCAGAGAAACAACAAGGTAGTATTTCGTGTTTAGAGATTAAAGTTTAGAGATATGTTACAGTACAACAATTGGACAATTGAGCAAAACGAGTGGTTGCCCAAACAAGAAGTGGATATTGAGCAACAACTCACATTCTCCAACGGCTATCTGTGCCAAACTGCCCACTTCGAAGAACCATACTCACAAAATCAACACTTGTGCACCTATATCAAAGGGGTGGAAAAACCCATCTTGAATATATCTAGCATATCAGTCCGGCTACACGACGAGCGCCTCGATCTAGCTCAGTGGACTGTGCAACACTTCTATCGCTGTCTACACAAAAACACACCTATGCTAGAACGACAATTCACAGCCACATCACCCAAAGGCGCTACACTGCACATACACAGCACTCGACAGTTGTTGCCACAACAAGAATTGATGCAAATCACATACAAAGTCACCTCCGAAAATTACAACGGTCCTATCACACTCCTTGCTCTCCTCGGCAACGAAAATGATACCGACAATTGGTATCCTTTGATGAACAATCTAGATAAAGACAAATGTTGGATTTGGCTGCAATTACCCGAGAACGACATACAACTGTGCTGCGCCATGAAGTGGGAAGTACTACATAATGACATCCCTCTAGGAAAACGCCCTATCAAAATAGAAAAACACCACATCATTGGATATTCTCTAACAACCAATATCAAAGCCGGAGAAACCTGCACACTAAAAAAGAACGTAGCAGTTCTCGACTCGCGCAGCCGTAGCAAAGACCAACTCGTAGCCGACACACTCAAATGCTTGACAAACTGGTAAACGAACATATCATACTTGGCGTAGACCCCGGTACTCTATACATGGGTTATGCACTTATCCATACAGTCGGCAACAAAGTCGAAATCATCGATTTTGGTGTATTTGACGTACACAAACTCGAGGACCAATACGCACGCCTACAAAAGGAATTCTTCTTTCTGCAGGAGATTATCGACAAGCACCACCCTACTGTACTAGCCATCGAGTCGCAGTTTGTCGACAAGAACCCGCAAACGATGATCAAGATTGTCCACGCGCAAGGAGTTGCTATCGCCGCAGCACTCTCCAAAGATGTACCCGTAGTAGAGTATTCGCCTATGAAAGTCAAAATGGCTATCACGGGAAACGGACACGCCGAAAAACACCAAGTAGCGGGCATGTTACAGCGATTTCTGCATATTCCCGAGGAAAAAATGCCTAAAAAATTGGACGCCACCGATGCATTGGGAATCGCCTATTGTCACTTCCTGCAACTCGGCCTGCCACAACGCGAAAAAGGCGCCAAAAACTGGACCACATTCGCCAAACAAAAAGGACTGGTGGACAAGCAGTTATCCGGACCAAACGCCCAACTTATGGCGGCACTGCAAAGCGTAAAAAAGAAAAAGTAAACAACTCAAAAACATCAAAACTTTAAAACTTTTTTCCTATTTTTCTTGCACATATGCAAAAAATGTACTACCTTTGCACCCGATAATCGATTACCGATTCCCGATAACCGAAATATTAATTACTAATTATTAACTATAAACTATCGAATTATGGCTTACGTAATTTCTGAAGATTGTATCGCATGTGGTACATGTATCGACGAGTGCCCAATGGGCGCAATTTCTGAAGGTGACATTTACACAATTGACGCTGACTTGTGCACAGAGTGCGGCACTTGTGCTGATGTTTGCCCAAGTGGCGCAATTTCTAAAGGATAAATTGCAAAATCGCTTGTACAGAAGTCCTCGAGCAACGCTCGGGGACTTTCTTTTTTCCAACTCGCCTATAACATCAAATCTACCACTCAAAGCATCACTTTACCCTTCTATTACACTTTTTTTACAAAAAATGTAATCTAGATATTGCAAATTTGGAAAAAAAGTAGTACCTTTGCACCGTGGAAAGAATGGTTTGATAACAACGTTCAAAAATATAAGGTATGTTAGAGGCATTTTATAAGACACATGATTATCTCGTGGAGCACGTGAAAGTGCCCGCTCGTCGTGTGCTGATGGACGAAATCAATTGGAACGACCGATTAATTGCCATCAAAGGCGGACGAGGAGTCGGCAAAACAGATTTCTTGCTCAACTATCTCAAGGAGCAACGCCGTATTAATCCCGAAGCCAGCAAGCATACTCTATACATAAACTTCAACGATTTCTACTTCACCGAACATTCACTGGTGGACTTTGTCGGACAATTCGTAGCCACAGGAGGCAAAACCCTGGTTATTGACCAAGCGTTTAAATACCCCAATTGGTCCAAAGAACTCAGCCAATGCTACTACCGCTACCCTAACCTGCAAATCATCTTCGTCGCTTCCTCTGTCATGCGACTCATCGAAGATAACCACGATATCGGATCCATCGTTCACTCATACAACCTACGAGGCTTCAGTTTCCGTGAGTACCTCAATATCACACTCGGACTCAACCTACCAGTTTTCTCGCTCGAAGACATCCTCAAGAACCACGTAGAGATAGCACAACGCATCTGCCAAATCGTTAAGCCACTCCAGTATTTCAACGATTACTTGCACCACGGCTATCTTCCACATTTCCTCGAACCACACGACTTCTCTGAGTCGCTACTCAAAATGATGAACATGGTACTCGAAGTAGATGTACTGCTCATCAAGCAGATTGAGGTCAGTTCCTTGCCTAAGCTCCGCAAACTCCTCTATCTCATGCTCCAGCAAACACCTTGTTCGCTCAACGTCAGCAACCTGGCAGACGCCATCGAATGCTCACGTTCCACCACAATGAATTATATCAAGTACCTCAAGGATGCGCGCCTGCTGAACATGCTCTACCCAGAGGGCAAACAGTTCCCGCTCAAGCCTACCAAGGTATATATGCAAAACCCTAACTTGTGCTACGCCACCTGCACACGCGAACCAGACAAGCAGGCTATCGCCGAGACTTTCTTCTACGCTACCTTGCACGGCAACCACAAAATCAACGCCACCGACCGTAGTGCGATGTTCATCATCGATGGCAAGTATTATATGGACGCTTTGGCCACCACGCCATACAAGACGGGCATCCGATACAGCGCCATCGCCGATCTCGAAGTAGGACAACATAAGAACATCCCACTCTGGCTCTTCGGCTTTTTGTATTAACCGGACTCTGGACTCCCGACACCCATTAATGGACTCCCGACTCCTGACTCCTGAATCAAAATAACTAACTAAATTATACTACAATGAACAAAGAAAAAAAGTATTTAACCCTTGATGGTAACGCTGCTGCGGCGCATATCGCGTATATGTTCACCGAGGTAGCTG
>JAEIGA010015242.1_pt1 | contig 11705 bp, 5 predicted proteins | sample 9270691 | NCBI WGS metagenome assembly JAEIGA01 (sample SAMN17057246, study PRJNA624740) | gut metagenome | biome: biome; isolation source: fecal sample | host: Bos grunniens | place: China: Xizang | collected 2019
AACCAATGCAAACAAAGAAAATTTAACCTTATTCATAGTTATTATTAAAAAAATTTAAGTTTTCGCAGTTCTTCTCGTTACAAAGGTAGTCAATATTTTGTTATTGCAAAAGATTATCGCCAAAAAGTATCGCAAAAGGTGATGAGGTTGTATATATAATTAGCATATATGCAAAAAAAGGGCGACCCGCCCCTTTCGGGACAGGTCGCCACAGTTTAAGTATCTTAAGGATTACATTGCAGGAATCCAGATACGATCAGTTGACTTAACAGCCACATTTGCAACCTGTGCGTTAGAAGTTGAGCTCTTTGCACAAGCCAAAGCAGCCTTAGCAGGAGCAGCCTCAGCAACATACTTAGTTACAGTAGCTGCAGGAGTAAACTCATACATTACGCTGTCGTAAACAGGCGCCTCACCAGTTACATCATATACGAACTTTGCAAAGTAGCAAGCAAGTGCATTTATAGCACCATCCTCAGCATAAGCAAATGTAAGGTCACAGGCCTCGTTGTAATCTGCATCTGCAGCAGCCCAGTAGCCATAAGCGTGGGTTTTTGTTGAGCTATCAGTATAGAATACAATATCATTGCGGATGATATCAGAACCATCTGTATAAGTCTGCTCCACACCAGGTGTAGTCATTGTGCGAGTAGCAGTGTCATAAGAACCAACCAACTCGAACATACCATCGATTACGAAATAAACCTCACCAGCCTTGTAACCACCGAAGAGGCCTACATATGTCTCGTAATCGCCCTCCTTAACCTCGTAAGTACCAAACTGGATACCTGTAGAGTTTGTAGTAGTGCAAGTCATAGAGAAGAACTTAGTCTCGCCATAGATAGTCTCGATAGAAACCAAAGCGATAACCTCAGTCTCGAGAGGCACGTTGAAAGGACCTACGATAGCAGAGCCATTAGCCTTGAGCTCATCAATATCAGAAGAGAAGTCTTCGGCGTAACCTGCCACGATAGCCTCGTATGACATACCAGAGTTCTCTACAGAAGCAAGAGTGTTAACGAAAGCCTTGATAGACTTGATGTCATCACCCTTAGCAACAATACCGATACCAGCCCAATAGTCTGATGAGAACTCTGCATTCTCCTCGCCAGTGAGCTCAAGCATAGAACCGAATTTAACCTCTATCTCTACCTGAGGAACCTCACCAACACCGTTGAACCAGAATGAGTATGCGATAGCCTCGTCAGCCACAGCACCCTCAGCACCGTAAGGAACAGCAACTACAGTCCAAGAGCCACGAGTAAGAGCAACCTCCTGAGTAAGCTCAGCCTCCTCCTTGATCTCGTAGATAGGCTCAATAGAACCAGCAACGATACCCTCAACTACAGAAGCATAATCCTTAGTCACATCACCCTCAACAACTGCATACTTGATAGACTCAACATCAGCACCAGCACCGAACTCAAAGACTGCACTTGCCTCAGAGTTGTCAGCAGATACATACATACCTGTATACTCTACAGAGAGAGCGTAATCAGTGATCTCAACACCTGGCAATACGTAAGCCATAAGACCAGAAGCGTTGGTAGATGTCAACTCATAGAGTTCACCCTCTGACTCATAAAGGATAGATACTGCACCAGCAGCGAACTGGATAACACCATCCTTATAAGTAACAGCACCAGGAATCTGACCGCTATCGTCAGATGCAACCCAGAGGTACATAGGAGCCAAACCGATATCAGAGAAGTTGATAGATGCACCAAGGTTAACAGGGTTACCAACAACAGTTACATTGTTAGGATCTGCAATGTTAAACTCCATAGATACACCCTCAGTCAACTGGAAGTAACCAGGAACATCACCGAACATATATTTAAAGAAGTCTTTACCAAATGGCTCAAGTACACGGTAACGATTAACATCTGTCTCGTGCTTCTGAATACGAGCTGGAGAAGCGTAACCTGCAGGGTACTCCATTACTGGGCAGAAGAAGTCATCAATGTAAGTACCGTAAACAAGCTTACCAGCCTCATCTACGAAGTCAACCCACTTCTCAGGAATCATAAAAGAGAAAGTGTAGTTATAAGCACCGTAATTTGAAGCCTGTTCCTCTTCAAGCTGGATAGAAACGTTGTACTTCTTACCCTCAACCATCTCAGCAGCATTATCTACAGTTACAGTCAACACTGCAGTGTCTTTACCAGCCTCGAAAGAGACTGAAGAAGGAACTGTAAGGAAGTCTTTAGCATCCTCTGCTACAGCAGCACGTACGCTAACTGTCAATGCATCAGCAGTGTTTGTACGCATAACAGCGATATCTACTGAAGTAGTCTCAGCTGTAACATTAATTACTGATGTGTCAGGAAAGTATACACCAGCGTTGGTGTCCTTAACACCAGGAGCCCACTCCTCTGTACACGAAGTAAATGCAACAACACCTACTACGGCAAGGAGAAGATATAAAAATTTAAAATTCTTCATAATCATCTTTTATTTAAGTTGTTACACTTAATTACTGAATATCCTCAACTGGCTTAAGAGACTCAGATGGATCAGGATTGTTCTTCTTGATACCCTCGTTACGATCGAGCTCGCCCTGAGGTACGCAGTAGTTCCACCAAGGAAGACGGCCCTCAGAGTTGTGACGACCCTCTACATAGTAGTTGCTATCCTTGAAACCACACTTAACACCCATATCCAAACGCTTCATATCGTACATAACGATACCCTCACCCCAGTGCTCCAAAGCCTTCTGTGCGATGATCTCGTTGAGAACCTCCTCGCCTGTACGGAAGCAATTGTAGTTAGAGTCACGATTAGCCATGAACTGAATGAGAAGCTCACGAGCAGCAGCATCACCGCTGAGGTGGTATGCAGCCTCCATCTGGATGAAGTACAACTCCTCGTTACGCATCAAAGGAAGTGCTACAGCACCACCAACTGTTGAGTCAGTCTGAGCACCGCTACCTGGACGGAACTTGAAGAATGTGTAAGGAGCCAACAAGCTGAATGAAGCCTCATCCAAAGCTGTGCTATTCTGGAACTCTGCATAAGTAGTATCAGGACCCTTAATCAAAGACTTACGGAAGTCAGTGTCAGACAAGTTGTCGTAAACCTGCTTAGAAACACCAAGGCTTGTGTACTGACCGTAACCATACAATGCCTCAGGAGCCAAGTGTGCTGAGTGCTGGTGGAGGTTAGAGTAGATAGTCTCTGAAGAGTAAACAGCAGACATAATCCATGCAGGAACTACAGTGTTGAAACCAGTAGTCTTGTTAGTCCACTGATCCTCAGTCATGATAGCACCACCAGAGAACTGGAGAGCCTTCTCAGCGTGAGTCTTAGCGAGCTCATAAGCAGCATTACCTGTAGGAAGCTCACCATTCAAACCATCGTTTACGAAGTCCTCGCAGCCCAACCACATATAAGCACGAGCATAGAGACCGTGAATGAATGCCTCAGTAGGATAGAATGGCTTCTCCTGAACATAACCCTCCAAGCAAGCCAAAGCGTCCTCCAAGTCTGCGAGGATGAAGTTGAAGATCTCCTCACGAGTAGCACGATCGTTGTTCTTAGCAAGCTCCTCAGTAGTAGCCTCAGTAACGATAGGCACTGTCAAGCCCTGAGCCTCGAGCACACCAGTATCATAAGCCTCCGTATTGATCTCAACCACAGCGTAGAGAGGATCGAACAAACGAGCAAGATCGAGATAGAGCATAGCACGGTAAGCCTTAGCCATACCACGGTACTTAGCGTACTCCTCGTTGTCGCCAGCAAGATCAATAATCTGGTTACAGCTACGGATAGTTGGGTAGTAACCCATCCAAGTCATAGCTGACATAATAGAGTTAGGAGCATAACCATAACCACGTGCACCTGTCATAAAACGGTTGTAGTTAGGGTTGTTGCCGAGCATCCAACCATTAGCAACCATATTCTTACACTCGAAATCGTGGTAAGCAGCCCAACCTGGATAACCATAGTCAGTATGCTCGTAAGCACCTGCTGTAGAGGTCAAACCAGCGTGAATACCTGGCAACAAAGTCTCAAGCACCACAGACGCATCACCCGTCATAAGCTGGCTCTCAGTGATAGCCGACTCCTTAGGGAAGGTCTCGCGGATACAGCCACTGAGTGCAAGTACCGCACCGAGAGCAACAGCTGTTGTTGTAAATATCTTTGTAAATTTCATAGTCTTATACCTTATATATTAATTAGAATGTCAAGGTTACACCACCTGAGATAGTACGGATTGGAGAGTACTGACCAGTACCTGTACCACGTGGATCAAGACCCTTACGCTTAGACCAATACCATACGTTGTCGCAAGCCAAGTAAACTCGCAAAGTCTGGATGTGACCATTCCACCACTGAACTGGGAATGTATAACCAGCGTTGATGTTAGAGATGTTCAAGTAGTCAGAGCTGATCAAGAAGCGGCTTGATGTAGCTGTTGTGTACTTGTCACCAAACTGGAAACGAGGAATATCAGTGTTAGTATTATCAGGAGTCCAAGCATTCAACAAATCGCGGTGATAGTTGTTACCAAGGCTCTCAGCAACTGGTGAAGACATATAACCTGCGTATGAACCATCGTAGATTACGCCACCAAGCTGGTAGTCGAATGCGATAGAGAGGTCGAAACCGTAAGCATACAAAGTAGTACCGAAACCACCGAATACCTTAGGCTGTGAAGTACCGAAGAGCTTCTTTGACTTGTTGTCACCAGTGATGTTGTTAGGATAGTCACCTACCTTGTTCCACTGACCCTGGCCCTTAAGCTCATTGTCGTCCTCATCGTACTTAGGAGTGTAATCCCACCACTGTGCATCACCCTTGTCGTCGAGACCAGCGTACTCTGGCAAGAAGTATGTACCAAGTGGAAGACCCTCAGCGATGAATGTAGAGCCATTTACGAAGCCCCAGTGGCCATCAACCTCCATCTCGCGGCTTGACTCTGGCAATGACAATACCTTATTCTTAACCCAAGTAAGGTTGAGGTTTGCTGACCAAGTTACGTTCTTGCGACGTACGATGTCACCATTCAATACAACCTCGATACCTGTGTTAGACATATCACCGATGTTGTCCCAGTATGAAGTGTAACCAAGTGATGGAGTTACAGGAACTGTGAACAACATATCAGATGTAAGTCGGTAGAAGAAATCAACACTACCGCTCAAACGCTCGTTCCACAAACCGAACTCAGCACCAATGTTCAAGTTAGAGTTGGTCTCCCAAGTGATGTTAGGGTTACCCTTAGAACCGAACTGGATAGCGAAGCCGTCGTTACCGTCGTTACCTACAACATAGAGGTCAGTATAACGGTACATACCGATATTATCGTTACCCTGTGAACCGTAAGAAGCCTTAAGCTTCAAAGTGCTGAATACTGGAGCGTTGAACCAAGACTCGCGGTTGATCATCCAAGCTGCACCAACTGACCAGAAGTTACCCCAACGGTGGTCTGGGTGGAAGCGTGAAGATGCATCACGACGATAAGATGCAGATGCGAAGATACGACCATCGTACTCGTACATAGCACGGAAGAAGTAACCCTCGTTAACATACTCACCAAATGATGAAGCTGATGACTTACCATCAACGATAGCACCATTCAACTCGAGGTTAGCAGTAGAGAAGATCTTTGACTTATTAGCACTCAAAGAGTAAGAGCGAAGGTTATAAGTCTCGTGACCGAGCAACAAGTCGATGTGGTGCTCCTCATTTGCACCAAATGACTTAGAGTAAGTCAACAACTGCTGCAAGTTGTGGTTGTAAGAACGGCTGTGGTACTTAGAAAGGATACCACCTGATGGAGCGAACTGACCGTAGTAAGGGTTCTTCATTGATGTTGAACGAGTCTCGTCGATAGTTACAGAACCGTTCAAAGTAAGCTTAAGACCCTCATAGAGCATAATGTCAGCAAAACCGTTTACAGAGAATGCGTTACCCTCAGAGTTTGACTCATCCAACCAGATGTTCTGCAATGGGTTAGACTGAGTACCTGAGAAACGCTGCAAGCCCCAGATAGAACCATCACCAGAGTCATAGATAGGCCACTTCTCGTCGTACTCCTTACCGAAGTAGTCGTGACCAGCCTTGTTCTCCTCATACATAATGTTACCCTCGCCGTCACGGATGAAGACTGGATAGATAGGAGCCTGATCGCCTACAGCAGCAAATACGTCACCTGTAGAACCGTCACCCTCGTTAGTAGTTGAAGCACCACACCAGTTGAAGTTTGTGTAGCTCATGTTACCACCAATCTTCAACCACTTCTTAGCCTGGTAGTCAGCACGCAAACGTGCAGTGTAACGCTGCATATTTGAACCGTCAGTAATACCAGTGTTGTTCAAGTAACCGAATGATGCGAAGAAGTTAGACTTCTCAGTTGCAGCAGCTACAGAGAGGTTATACTCCTGACGCAAAGCTGGATCATACAACTCATCGTACCAGTCATCAGCCTTAGCTGTATACTCCTGACCATTGTACTCGAACTTGCGGCCCATAGTAGCATTAGGGTTCAACTTACCGTTTGCACCGATAAGAGTCTGACCCTCAGGCACAGTATAAACATTGTAACCAAGACCACCAACAGCTGCAGAACCAGTAAGGTTATTAACAGCGTTGAGGTGAGCAGTCATCTCGTCCTGACCATCGAAAATATACTTGTTCTTCAATGCAGTATAGTGCATCTCGTAGTACTCACCTGGGTTACGTGTGTAGTCATACAACTGACGAGCAGCCATATTCACACCCCACTTAGCATCGAAGTTCACGCGAGCGTCACCTGCCTTAGCACGCTTAGTGGTAACCATAATAACACCGTTAGCACCACGAGCACCATAAAGTGCGTTAGATGCAGCATCCTTCAAGACAGTCATTGTCTCGATATCAGCCATATTAAGGTTGTTAAGGTCACCCTCGTAAGGCACACCGTCAACTACCCACAATGGGTCGTTACCAGCGTTGATAGAGCCGATACCGCGGATACGGATAGTAGGCTCAGAACCGAGTGAACCAGAACCCTGAGTTGTCTGAAGACCAGCTACCTTACCCTGGAGGGCGTTAGCAACTGAAGACGACTGGGTCTTAGCAAGATCATCAGACTTGATAGTTGCAGCCGAACCGGTAAATGCCTCCTTCTTGGCAACACCGAACGCCTGAACTACGACCTCCTCGATCTGCTCAGAATCTGTAGCGAGAACTACGTCGATAGTAGAACGACCGCCAACAGCCACAGTCTGCGACTTGTAACCAAGGTATGAGAATACCAAGTTACCATCAGCCGTAGCTGCGATCTCATAATAACCGGCAACGTCAGTGGTAGTACCGCGAGATGTTCCCTCGACTACAACCGCTGCTCCGATGACTGGTGCACCAGTCTCATCGGTCACTGTACCGGTAACACGCTGTCCTTGAGCAAATGCGCCGAAGCAGCCCAAGAGCAGAGTTGCAACCATTGATAGTACAACTTTTCTAACCATAAGCATTAGTTTTAAGTAAATAAAGTTTATAAAAAGTTATTAAAGTTTTCCTCGTTTTCAGAGCCTTAGCAAAACGCACAACTCGATTTTGATTTCGTAACCGAGCGACATTCAACGCCACTACCCTGCACTAACCCTATGTAAAAAGGCACAATCCACCCACAGAGTTATTGCACAAAGATAACCGATTATTTTTGATTGGCAAAGATTCGCCAACTTTTTTTTTCAACAAATTATCATTTTCGTCGTTTTTGCACCCAAATTCACCACAATTTAGAGCCTAAAAGACGCCATTATGACCAAATAAAACTGCTACAAAATATAATAAAGCGACACTACAACGATATTTTTGAATAAATATGAAATATGCACATTTTTGACTCTATAGGTGAGGGGCTGCAAATTAGACTATTTTAGCCACATTACACTGATTTTTAGATAATGCCCCACATTAAATTATTAATCTTTAGCAGAAGAGATATGGTTTTTATTCGCAAAGAATAAGTATAAATACATAATGAAGAAAAAAAAATAAGTTTTGCGATACAACATAACGTTTTTTTACATATATTTGCGGTCGCAAACCCGGAAATGGGCTACAACCTAATACCTAACCTGACACATAAATAGTGTCCCTAAATCTTTAACTATGAAGCGATTGCTTGCAACGATCGCACTGCTTATTGTCGTGGCAGTGTCGACCGCTCAGGTTACAACGTCATCAGTGTATGGTGTGGTAACCTATAACGACAAACCCCTTGCTGGTGCAGCGATTGTTGCACTACACGAGCCATCTGGAACAACCTATGGCACCTCTTCAAACAGCGAAGGCCACTACGCCATAAATGGAATGCGAGTGGGAGGCCCCTACACAATCACAGTTAGTTATATTGGCTACGAGGATCTCGTCTATAGCGACGTAACCCTCCAACTTGGCACAAGTGAACGGTTTGACGCAGAACTCATAACCTGCGACACACCCATTGAGGATATCATCATTATGGGTCAGGGTGTGCCCAAAGAGCACAGCGTTCGTAACTACGACCGCAGATATTATAGTCGAGGCAAGATGGAGACAATCCCAACGATCGACCGCTCGATCTACGACCTCACACACGTAATGTCCTCGGCTGTGAGCCCCGCCTCGGGAGGCATAGTGCTCTCTGGCCAGAGCAACCGCTACAACGCATTCTCAATCGATGGCTCACCCTCGGCAGACATCTACGGACTCGGCACAACGGGAATGACTGGATCGCTGACACGTGCCAACCCTATTCCTATGGATGCACTCGAGGCTGTAACCATTACTACATCGAGCGTTGACGTTCGTGAGAGCGGCTTCACAGGTGGTGGCATCAACGCCGTGACACGCTCGGGCGGCAACACCTTCCGTGGCTCGGCATATACCTACTTTAATAACGAGCACTTCTGGGGTACAACACCAGGCAGTGATATCGAGAACCGCACAAGGCTCTCGAAGCAGATGACCAACATCTACGGAGTAACACTAAGCGGCCCAATCATCAAGAACAAGCTACACTTCTTCCTTGCGGGAGAGTTTAACCGTGGCCTGACCCCATCATCTAACTACCCTGGTGGTGGGACATCGGCCCTAACACTCGATGAGGCCCGTAAGATTTCGGAGCGTTACTACGAGCTCACGGGCTACGACGGTGGTGGCTACGGCGAGCACGACATAAGCGAGATTACTGGTGCTGCTGTAGCACGTCTTGATTGGAATATCAACAACGACAACCACCTATCGTTGCGTTACAATATGCTCCACGCCGATGCTGATGCAGGCTCAAACACAGCACAGTCGTTCTACTTCACTGGCTCGGAGTATACCAATATCAACCGCACACACTCCGTTGTGGCAGAGCTCAACACAACAAAGGAGTGGGGCTCGAACTCCCTCCGCATAGGCTACACACGCCTTAAGGATGGTCGACTCACCCCCGAGAGCCTACCTGCAGTAATCATCAACGGCCTTGGCGAGCGTCATAATGGCTCGGCAACGATTGGCACAAACCCATATTCTGGCCGTAATATGCTCAAGCAGGACGTCTTCATCTTCGGCGACGACCTGACGTTCACACGCGGGAATCACACTATCACAGTGGGTACTGCCAACGAGATATATCGTGCTGACAACCTGTACCTTGCAAATGCTCGTGGCACATATACCTATGCCTCGTTGGACGACTTCCTTGCCGACAACGCAACGCAGTACACCTACGGATACTTCGCCTCAGGCAAGAAGAATCCACCAATGACAACAGGACAGTTTGCCATCTACGCCCAGGATAAAGTAGATTTTGAAAGAGCTCAGGGACTCACGCTGACATACGGACTTCGCCTCGACATCCCTGTGATGTTCGACACCCCAGTAGCGAACGAAGGCTTCAACTCAAGCGACTTTGCAAAGTTTGGCACAATGACGGGCGAAATACCTCGTGCCCAGCTTCTTGTATCGCCACGTGTGGGTATCGTATGGGATCCTACAGGAAGAGGAACCACACGCCTTTGGGCAAATGCTGGCATCTACACTGGTCGCATACCATTTGTATGGCTCTCGAATTGCTACCAGAACACCGGCCTCCGCTCTGTGGGCGTGACTGTTAATAACCCTGCAGAGACCCCCAATTTCAGCCTCAACCCTGAGAGTGTAGGCATCAAGAGCAACCCATCTATTGATCTGGTTACAAGCGACTTCCGCTATCCACAGGTATTCCGATTTTCAGCTGGTGCCTCACGATCATTCTCAGGCTTGCGTCTATCGCTCGAGGGCGACTACACCAAGGGCATTAACAACATCTTCGTCGAAAACCTTGTGGCAGAGGACAATGGCAAGCGACTTGTTGTTGGTGGCCTGGGCAACAGTACATCTGCAACATATTACGATGCAACAACAAAGGATTACTCGGCAGTATACCGCCTAAGCAACACGCAGAAGGGCTACTCGTGGTCAGTAACAGCACGTGCGGAGTACTACTACAGAGGATTTGAGGCTACAGCAGCCTACACCTACTCGCAGTCAAAGAGCGTGAACGACGGCATCTCGGCACAGGCATCGTCGAACTGGGGTCGTAACTATGCCGTAGACAGCAACTCACCGCAGCTCACAAATTCTCTCTACGAGTTCCCCCACAAGGTGGTGGCTACGCTGTCGTACACACGTCGTTACGGTCTCTTTGGCACCAATGTAATGTTGCTTTATAATGGCAACTCTGGCGAACACTACTCGCTCTCCTATGCAAAGGGCAAGGTAGATGTCAACGGTGACAGCTATCGCGGCAACTCGCTGATTTACATTCCCACAGAGGCGGAGATGAGCACAATGCTCTGGGATGATGACACGTCGACAGCAGCCTTCAACGACTATATCAAGGCTGACAAATATCTGAGCTCGCATCGTGGCAAGTTTGCCGAGCGTAACTCACACTCACTGCCCTTTGTTCACCGCCTCGACCTGCACATCGCTCAGTCGTTCTACTTCTCGAAGCATAGCAGTCGCCGCGTTGAGATCTCGCTCGATGTGCTCAACCTCACAAACCTTCTCAACCGCTCGTGGGGCTTAGTGTATCGCACATCAAACTGGACGCTCTCGCCTGTAACAGTCACAGAGCTTCGCGAGAGTGAGGGTGTCTACAAACCTGTATACAAATTCAATGGAGCGGCCTATACGCTCGATAATATCGCATCACGCTGGCGTATGCAAATTGGCATAAAGATTGTGTTCTAAACGAGGGGGACGCAAGGATTTAAATATGGTTGTTTGGCTTGGTCAAACAACCATTTTTTATCTTTCGGCGAGTCGACAGAGGGTGACAAAAAGAGCGACAAAAAGACCCATTTTTATTGTAAATGCCCAATTTGAACAATAAATCATCCAAAAAGAGCATAGTTTTTGTATAAAAAGCGGAACAACGATATGAAAAAACACCTATATTTGCATTAACAAAAGGCTCTGAATAAGAGCATTTTAGGCATTAACAAAACAAAATGAGAGGCGTAACTTGCTGAGGGGGGGGGATTTAGCCCCTCTCCCCTCATTCGCCAATTACGATATAAAACAAACATAAATAACTACATTTTTAATTTATTAATTTTTTACATTATGAAAGCGAGATTTTTAGCTTTGGCGGCATTGGTACTCGGTATGGTATCTTGCCAGCAGGATTTCGACGGCGTTGCCCCTGTGGGTGGCGAGGTTGACTTCCAGCTTACGGTCGCTGCTCCTGAGCTCGG
>JAEIGA010015243.1_pt1 | contig 11705 bp, 9 predicted proteins | sample 9270691 | NCBI WGS metagenome assembly JAEIGA01 (sample SAMN17057246, study PRJNA624740) | gut metagenome | biome: biome; isolation source: fecal sample | host: Bos grunniens | place: China: Xizang | collected 2019
AACTTTTCTTGCTTCTTCTTCAAATACGCGGATAAATTCAGCGCCGATAACCTTACGTTTCTGTTCGGGATCATCAATGCCCTTGAGTTTATCGAGGAAACGGTCAACTGCGTCAACGTAAACGAGGTTAGCATCCATTTCATCTTTAAATACTCTGACAACTTCTTCGGGTTCGCCTTTTCTGAGAAGACCGTGGTTAACGTGAACGCAAGTGAGGTTTTTGCCGATAGCTTTAACAAGAAGAGCTGCAACAACAGAGCTGTCAACACCGCCGGAGAGAGCGAGAAGAACTTTCTTGTCGCCTACCTGATTTCTGATGATTTCGATCTGGTCTGCGATGAAGTTTTCCATATTCCAGTTTTTGTCGCATCCGCATTTATCAAAAACAAATTCGGAAAGAGTTTTTGCTCTGCATTTTTCGCATGCGCCGAAGGATTCGATTTCTGTACATTTGCCGTTTGTTTTATGATCTGCCGCAATTATGGGAAGACCGCAAGAATATATTTCGTCTCTGACGTCTATTTCAACGCCGTCAACTACTCTGTTTTTACCGCCGTTAAGGATAACGCCTTTAACGGAAGGAAGTTTGCGAAGTTCATCAAGGGTGATATCGTGAGGATGGATCTCCGTATAAACGCCGAGCGCACGGATCTCACGTGCGAGCATTGCGTTTTCCTCACTGCCGAGGTCAAGAATAAGAATCATGTCCTGCTTCATGTTTTTCTCCTTTATATATTAAGTATATATTCGTCGGAGTGGCGATCGAGCGCCGCAGCCGATAAAAGCTTAAATCAGATAACGTCGTCAAATTTGACGGGTTGTTTTTTCTCAACGGATTCAAAACCCGCTTCGATGACCTTCAGAACACGGCGCATCTGCTGATGCGTTACGATCTGGGTCTGTTTGCCTTCGATACAAGCGCAGAAATTACGGTAGTAATTATGTACATCGGATTCCGGGCGTTCCATATCATAGGTCTTTGTTGTTATTTCATCACGGGGGGCCATTGTTTTTGTAAGACCTGCCGCTGTTTTAACGGGAAGCACGTCATTTTCATGCCATGCGAAACATTCGACAACCTTGCAAGGTTCACGCCAATCGGAAATTACTGCGCTGCCCTTTCTGCCGCGAGCATAAAAACGGGGCATTGCAATGAAGTTATAAGTTCCGACTTCGGAATATGCTCTTGCGCCGTTTTCAAAATTGATGGTCAGTCTGTAACCGTCATCAACTTCATCATTCGTAAGATGTTCGAATTCACAGAAAACGGATTCGATCTTCTTATCACGGTAAAGCATGAGGAGCTGGTCGATAAGATGTACACCCCAGTCGTAAAGCATGCCGCCGCCGTATTTTTTAATACCGCGCCAGTCGCTCGGAATGCCTCTTGAACCGTGAATTCTGGATTCAACGCTGAAAACGTCGCCGATAGCATCGGTATCAAATATTTTTTGGATAGCAAGATAGTCAACGTCCCATCTTCTGTTTTGATGAACAGAGAAGAGAACATTGTTCTTTTCGGAAGCCGCTATCATTCTTTCGAGAGAATCGCAAGAAAGAGTTACGGGTTTTTCACTGATAACGTGTTTTCCCGCGTTCATGCAAGCGATCGCAACTTCTTCGTGAACATCATTCGGAATAGCTATTGTAACAAATTCGATATCCTTATTTTCAAGGACTTCTTCAAGAGTATAAAAAGCTTTTATGCCTCTGCTTTCAGCGAGTTTGTTACGTTCTTCTTTAATATCGTGTATGCCTATAAGTTCTACGACGTCGCTTTTGAGAGCATGTTCGGTATGCCAACCGCCCATTCCGCCGTAACCAATAATACAAAGACCGTGTTTCATAAATAAACCCTCTTTTTATTATTTTTTAATAGGATTTTATTTACAGTCCGCAGATCTCTTTGCCGTTAAGGTAATCGAGAATACCGCTGTCGGACGTAAAATCAAAAACAATTTTTTTTGCTGTCAGATCCTGATAATGCATTTTTATCGGTTTATCTCTGAAATACTCCTTATTTCTGCTAACGCTTCCATATTTCGTATCTCCGAGCAACGGATGACCGAGAAATGCAAGATGGGCACGGATCTGATGAGTTCGGCCGGTAAAAAGCTCCACGAGAAGCTTTGATACTTCGCCGTCGGTTTCAACAGTCGTATAGCCTGTCTTAATAAATTTATAGCCGTTTTTTTCCGCATAATCTTTATCTTCGGTAACTTTAACAAAATTATCCTCGCCGCTTCCGTCACCTGTCTTTTTAAGGTATGCATATTTTATTGCATCAGACGGCTGCGGAACTCCGAAAACAGTGCATTCATAATATTTATGAAGCTCTCTGTTTTTAATTTTTTCGTTCATTATGCGAAGAGCCTCCGCATTTTTTGCCGCAATTACCAGCCCTGCAGTATTTTTATCAAGGCGGTGGCATAATGCGGGAACGAACGTACCGCTGTCGGGAGAATATTCCCCTTTTGATATAAGATACGCTATAATGTGATTAACAAGCGTGTTTCTGCTCTCCTTATCGTCGCTTTGGCAGATAAGCCCTGCAGGCTTGTCAGCAACAATGATATTTTCATCCTCATAAGCAACTTTAAACGACACGTTGATCTTTGAATAATCAACCTCCGTTTTTTCGGACGGAGAGAAAAACTCGTCACTTATATAAAATGTTAAAGCATCGCCCGCAGAAAGCATCTCTTTTCCGGTTGCGTGTTTGCCGTTGACCTTTACGCATTTTTTTCTGAGATACTTTCGCATAAGCGCTTCGGGCATAGTCTTGAATCTTTTTAAAATATATCGGTCAAGCTTTTGACCCGCGTCGCTTTTCGGTATAACAAGTTCACGCATATGTTATTTTTTAAGGCAGAAGCAGAGCCAACCGCGTTTTTCGTTTTCTTCAACAACAGTAAAGCCGTTTGCTTCAAATGCCGCGATAACATCCTCACGTCTTTCGGTGATAATACCGGAGGTAATGAAAGTACCGCCATCTGCAAGATGTTCGCCTATAAAACCGCAAAGACGAATGATGATATCAGCAACAATGTTAGCAACGATAACATTATATTTTTTTCCCTCAATGGGAGTTTTATCGTTGAGGATATTTGCAGTTTCAGCATCAAGTGTGCCAGTAAAGGTATTAAGCTTTGCATTTTCTTTTGTTACTTTTACGGCATTGGGATCGATATCAAATGCTTTTACGTTTTTCGCACCGAGAATAAGAGATGCGATGGAAAGAATACCGCTGCCGCAGCCGACGTCAAGAACCTCATCATCGGCTTTTACAACCTTCTGAAGGACCTCAACACAAAGAGATGTTGTTTCATGAGAGCCTGTGCCGAAAGCCATACCGGGGTCAAGAGTGAGGATAAGCTCACCGTCTTTTTTCTCGTATTCTTCCCATTCGGGAACAACTACGATCTTTTCGCCGATATGAAGGGGCTTGTAATACTGTTTCCAAGCCTCTGCATAGTCGCTCTCATCAACAGAACCGATCTCACAGTCATAATCGATACCGCTCAATGTAAACATCTCACGGAGGTATTCAGCCGCTTCCGCGGGATTAATATGATCGGGCAGATAGATATGGAGAGTAGCAACAGATGTATCTTTTTCAAGAAGCTCCTCGTCGATAATGCCGACGTTTTTAACGATCTCGCAGTCGAGCATATCGGAATAGTCTTCAAGATATATACCGCCGATATCAAGCATTGCAGCTATCGCGCAGGCAGTTTCACCGTCAGCAGACGGTATGTTAAGTTTAAGTTCGCTGTATGTCATTATTTACAGTTCCTCTTAATTTTAATAGTTTTTATTTCAAAGGGCTTGAACGAAAGTTCAAGAGTATTGTTTGTTATCTTAATATTTTTATCTTCTTCTTCAAGGAGATTACATTCGTAAGCTTCTGCGATATCAAAAACAGTCTGAACAGAAAGCTTTGTTCTTGCTCCGATAGGCTCATAAGCACGAATGATGATATCATCGGAATCTTCAGCTTTCTTAACAGTTTCGATAACAGCGCCGCCCTTAACGGATGCAAAAGCCATATCTGTAACGAGCTGGAGTGTTGCTATACCGCTATCGTTCACGACCTCTGTTTCGGTGAGGGGAACATTAAGTCTGTAAGATTCACGTACAACAGACATCTCATCTGTGTGAGGCATTACGGAGTAAGTGAAGAACTGTTCGCCTTTATCTGCATCCTTACCGGGATAAGATGTTGAACGGAGAAGATTAAGTTCTGCGGTAGCGCCTTCTGCATGAACACCGTATTTACAGTCGTTAAGGAGAGCCGCACCGTATCCTGTTTCTCTGAAATCGATATATTTCTGGGCACAGATCTCGAAACGTGCATTATCCCAGGAGGTGTTTTTGGTTGTTGAACGCTTCAGTTCGCCGAACTGAATATTGCATGCCGCTTCGTTTGTTGAAATATCAAACGGGAAATAAACACGAAGCATCTTGTAATTTTCATGCCAATCAACGTAAGTTCTGAAATCAACACGTTCTGCGCTGTCGGAAAGAACTGCATTGCAAACAACAGTAGAATCGTTAAATTTATAAGTAAATTTCGCACAAGCCTCTGCGCCGTCAACGTAGAATTCGCTGTCACAAGCGGCAAGCTCCATACAAAGATCGTCACGATACATAAATTTCATATCCCATGCATCGCTCTCGTCATTGTAAAGGCGGAAAACATTACCTGGAGCAGAGAGAAGCTCTCTGGAATTACGTTTATCGTAAACAGAAACGACCTGACCGTTGTCGCTGAACTTAACGCGGAGATTTGCATTTTCAAGCTTATTTTTCTCTGCTTTAACATTGAATTTAGCTTCTTCGGAAACCGCAAAACCAAAGGGAGAAACAGTAACCTTTCTCCATTCGCCGTTTTCAAGAACATTTTCTGTACGTACAAAGCCTGTCGGGTTAACGTAGACAGTACCTGTAAAGCCAAGAGCCTTTGCAGCATTTGCATACGCTGCTTTTGTCATTTCCTGAGCTTTGGCAAGAATTATGCGATAACGTTCAACGCTTTCATCGTAAACTCTTGCGATAGAAGAGCCGGGAAGGATATCGTGGAACTGATAGAGGAGAACCTCCTGCCACATTTCATCTATTTCAGCCTTGGGATAATTGCCTGCAAGCAATGAAGCGAATTCGAGTTCCGCAAGAGCAAATTCGCATTTACGGTTATAGTATTTATTACGGGCCTGAGTTGTGTATGTGCCCTGATGTTTTTCAAGATAGAGCTCACCGCTCCAAACAGGATATCTGTCCTGTTTCTTTTCGATGCGCTTGAAGAAATCTTCGGACAAGCCCTGTTTTACGGGAGGCATACCTGCAAGATTCTTTTCTCTGTCGAGTCTTTCAAGATGTTCTTCACCGGGACCGCCGCCACCGTCACCGATACCGAAGAGGAGAAGCGCCTCGGGACAAACGCCTTTTTCACAGTAATTACGTTCGGCTTCTTTGATACTGTGAGGAGTAGCACCGCTGTTATAAGTACCCTCGGGAGGCATATGAGCAAGAACGGAAGAACCGTCAATACCCTGCCATGTAAAGGTATGATGCGGGAATTTATTATGCTCGCTCCAGGAGAGCTTGATAGTCATGAAGTAGTCAACGCCTGCTTTTTTAAGGATCTGCGGGAGAGCGGCGCTGTAACCGAATACGTCGGGAAGCCAAAGAGATTTAACATCCTTACCGAATTCATCACGATAAAAACGTTTTCCGTAAAGCACCTGTCTTACAAGAGCTTCACCGGAGGAAACGTTGGTGTCGGCTTCAACCCACATAGCACCCTGAGCTTCCCATCTGCCCTCTGCGATCTTTTCTTTGATCTTAGCATAAAGTTCGGGATAAAGCTGTTTTATCCAGAGATAAAGCTGAGGCTGAGATGCACCGAAAATGTAATCGGGATAAAGCTCCATATTTGCGAGCGCTGTCGAGAAGGTTCTTGCGCCCTTTCTCTTTGTTTCACGGATAGGCCAGAGCCATGCAAGGTCGATATGAGCATGACCGATAGCGGTCATTGAGAAGGACGGATCCCCGCCTCTCTTTTTAAGTTCGGGAGCGAGTATTTTTATTGCTTTTTTTACAGATGCTTCATCTATGCCGTTGCCGAGTGCGGAAGCGGCATCGTAAAGAGCGTAAACAATAGAGATTTTTCTCGGATCAGCATTATCAAGCTCTTTTTCGAGTGTGCTGAGGACGGAAAAATCGTAAAGAAGTTTTCTTGCATCGTCATTTACAGCAGCAATACGAAGTTTTTTGATCTTGCCGTCGCCGCAATAACTACCGAAAAGGTCGTTCATTGCACAGTCGATCCAAAGAGAAACTTTGCCGTCAACAACATTTGCCTTATCAAGTTCAACAACCATCTTACCGGGTCTGCCGAGCGAATAGTCAAAGCCCGAATCAACATTTGTGATACCTCTTACGGGACAACCGTTGCTGTCAAACACGCAGCCTTCGCCGGAAACGTCAAGGAGCAAAACAGTATGCTTTCCTTCGGCTTCAGCAGGGATCTGTCCTTCAACATAAAACCAAGCACAGTCCCAAAGTTCACCCCATTTAACACCTTCATTAACATCTATCTTAGTGCCGGATGTCTTTTCATCAAAAGGAACAGGCTCCTTTGTAACGTAGCCCACGCCGGAAAGGGTTGCAAGATCTGTATATATTTTTTTGCCGAGGCGTTCAGTTGCTCTGCGAATAATTTCGTTCATCTTGTCGTAATTAAAAAACATAACTATCGCTCCTTTTCGTTTATTTTAAATATATTTTTTGCAAACACCGTTCAAGGTGCAATTATTACAATCGGGATTTCTTGCCGAACAGACTTGTCTGCCATGAAAAACTATGGCATGGCAAAAATCAAGGCTTTCTTTGGGTGGAATAACTTTTCTTAGCTCAGTTTCGATCTTTTTAGGATCTTTTTCAGAAACGAAACCCATTCTGTTCGCAAGTCTGATACAGTGTGTATCAACAATTATAACACCCGGCTGATCAAAGATCTCCCCGAGCAGAAGATTTGCTATCTTTCTGCCTATACCCGGAACAGAGAGCATTCCGTCCATCGTTTCGGGGATACCGCCAAGCTCAATAATTTTTTTTGAAGCAGCAATAATATCACGTGCTTTTGTATTGCCGAGACCGCATGAACGTATCATAGGTTCAAGCTGTTCAACCGTAAGATCAGCAAAATCTTCGGGTGTGCTGTATTTTTTAAACAATTCTTCAGTTACGAGATTAACTCGTATATCCGTACACTGTGCCGAAAGACGGGAAGCTACAAGAAGTTCAAAAGGTGTTGAATATTCGAGTGCACATCGTCTGTGCGGATACAGTTCAAGAAGAAGCCTATGTATCTCAAGCTTTTCTTTTTTTGTTAAAAGTTTCATTGTTCACCAATTATATCGATAAAAACAAGTTCGGGGGGATTAAAAGTTCTCGGGAGCCAGTTCTTTTTCAGACCGCGGCTGACAATAACCGTTGTTTTATCAAAATCATAACGTCCGCCTGCATATTTGGGGAACAGCCCCTGATGCGGAGCATATATGCCGTTAAAAATTCTGGGGACACGTATCTGACCGCCGTGAGCATGTCCGCAAAGAACGAGATCAAATCCGTTTTCAGCATAAAATTCAGCCTTTTCAGGTCGGTGGGAAAGAAACACGGTAAAATCGGAATTATCCGTAGCACATTTTTCGACGTCGGAAATCCACTCATCCGAATAATCTTCATCGGTTGAATAAAAACGGGGATCATCAATACCGCAAACTGTTATACGGCATCCGTTTACGGTTATCTGCTCTTTATCCGCCTCAAGAACGGGAATACCGATATAGCGGACTGTATCTTTAAAATAGGAAGGATCAGGAAGCTTTCTTTCGTGATTTCCCGCAACGTAAAAGCATAAACAACGCTTTTGCATTTCTTTTAACATAACAACCGCAGGCGAAGTATCAGAATATTCGTCGGCAATATCACCTGTAAAAAAGGCAATATCGGGATTATACCGATCGATCTTATCAAGCAGTTCGCTTTGCCCTTCGCCCCACATAACATTATGAAGATCGGAGATATGCACTGCCTTGATATTTCCGGAAAACTTATCGGTCTTCACCGTATATTTTCTTACTGTAAAATTTCTTGGAACAGAAAGAAGATAAACTGTTAATGCAACGGCTAAAAACACCGTTATAACAGTTAAAACAATCATTTTCTTACTCCCCTGTCCACGAAAAAATAAACACGTCTTCATCCTTATATTATATACAAATATGTCAATTTTGTCAATATCTTCAAATAAAAAAATCACCGTATCTGCCACTTTTTTTTGGCAAATACGGTGATATTGTCAGTCGCAGACGCGACCTCTGCTTTTTATTTCTTCAAGCTCGTCAATAAGAAGAGAAAGGAAATCCTCATCGGACGCAGAAACATCAAAATGATCTGTTCCGCTTGCAGAATTGAAAGCGGATGCATAACTTTTAAGCTCTGCAGAATGTTCAAACAAAGTACCCTTTTTCTCATAGATAATTGCCATAGAAAGCTGACGGAAGCATTTCCAGCAATCAGCCCTTGCAGTACCGCTGAGACGGGAGTAAATATCTGTCATTGTTTCCATAAGAACTCCATTATTTGATATCAGGAACATTTGCAAAGACCTTTTCGGCGACCTCCTCGGGAGAGCCGACCGATTCGATGATAACGATATTATCGTTGCAAAGTCTTTCAAAAACTTCAAGATATTTTTTTCTTATACGTGAAAGAGTGCCCTCTTCGCGTTCAAATATTTCAAGAAAAGCGCCTCTTTTGTCTACCCTGCCCTTACAAACATCTGACGGAACATCAATAAAGAAGCAAACATCAGGCTTTGTTACAGTCGGGCAATTTACGTTCATAGCCATGACCCAATCAAGATCGCTGTCCATACCCTGATAAGCAAAGGACGAATAATAATAACGATCGCAAACAACATCATAGCCCTCGTTTAAAAGCTTGATTATACCGTTCTGAGGATTAACATTATGCGCAATTCTGTCTGAGAGAAATAGCGCCGAAAGTTCCTCGGGAGTACGGGCATAATTACCTGCAAGAGCATCTCTGATAAGGCCGCCTGTGGTAAGCTCTGTAGGCTCTGCAGTTCGGTAAACCTTTCTGCCCTCACGCTGAAGACGTTCACAGAGAAGATTCATCTGCGTTGATTTACCCGAACCGTCAAGTCCCTCAAAAACAATAAATCTGCCGCGTGAATTTGTTTTTACGCTCATATTATATCATTTTGAAGCAGTCTTTAAGAGAAGTATAAAGCTGTTTATAAAGAACGTGATTTTTAGCGTAAACTTTAGCGTTGTCCGCAATGGGATCGTATGTTTTCTTAACCTTGATCGTTGCATCGCAAGCTTCGGGAACAGAAGACCAGATGCCTGTACCTACACCTGCAAGGAGAGCAACACCGAGCGCGCCTCCTTCGGAAGAAGAAAGAACCTGAACACCGCAGTCAAACATATCAGCCTGCATCTGTCTCCAAAGGGGAGATTTACCGCCACCACCGGAAACACGTACAGCAGAAGCATCAACGCCCATACCACGGATGATATCCATACAGTCGGTAAGGGAGTAGCAAACACCTTCAAGGATAGCTCTGATCATATCAGCCTTGGTATGGATCGCGGAAAGACCGAAGAATACACCGCGGCAATCCGCATCGAGATGGGGAGTTCTTTCACCCATAAGATAGGGAAGATAAAGAAGATTATGAGCAGAAATGCCTGTATCTTCAGCCATTTTATCCATAATGATATAGGGATCGATACCCTGTTTTGCAGCTTCTGCCATTTCTTCAGCGCAGAAGTTGTCTCTGAACCATTTAAGAGAAAGACCTGCAGCCTGGGTAACACCCATCATATGCCATGCGCCGGGAACAGCGTGACAGAAAGTATGAACTCTGCCGAGGGGGTCGATCGCGGGTTTTTCAGCATGAGCGAAAACAACACCGGATGTACCGATAGTGGAAGAAACAACGCCGCTCTTAACGATGCCGTTACCAACAGCACAAGCTGCCTGGTCGCCCGCACCGCCTGCAACGGGAGTGCCTACGCAAAGACCGGTAAGTTCGGAAGCGTATTTGTTAACCTTACCGCTGATCTCATAGCTTTCGTACATTTTGGGAAGAAGACCGATGTCAATTCCGAGAATATCGAGGAGCTCTTTGGACCAGCAACGGTTTTTAATATCCATAAACTGCATACCGGAAGCATCGGAAACTTCGGTTGCAAATTCGCCTGTAAGCATGTAACGGATATAGTCTTTGGGGAGCATTACCTTTGTACATTTAGCAAAAACATCGGGTTCATTATTCATAACCCAACGGAGTTTGGATGCGGTAAAGCCTGTAAGAGCAGGGTTAGCTGTTATTTCAATAAGTTTTTCTTTGCCTACAACAGAAGTGATCTCGTCGCATTCCTTCTGTGTTCTCTGGTCGCACCAGATAATGGAACGGCGAAGGACCTTATCGTCCTTGTCAAGCATAACAAGACCGTGCATCTGTCCGGAAAGACCGATACCTTTGATCTCGGAAGCGTTAACACCGCTTTTAGCAATAACGTTTTTAATAGAAACAGCAACCGCATTCCACCAATCCTGAGGATCCTGTTCTGCCCAGCCGTTCTGGGCTGGTAAAGAGGATATTCCTGAGTATCGGATGCAAGAGCGTTACCGTTAAGGTCAAAAAGAACTGTTTTGGTACCCGAAGTACCTATATCTGTACCTATAAGCATTATTATTTCTCCTTATATCAATTAATATTTACCTAATTTATGTGCAAGCTCGGATATCTTCTTGAAGTTTTCAAAGCTTACAGAGTTGGGGATAGAGTGGTCAGACGAGAATATATAGCCGCTGCCCTCTTTCATTACGGGAATAACACGTTCCATTTCCTCGGTGATAGCTTCTGTATCAGACCAAAGAACAGCGTTGATACCGCCGCGGAAAGTAATCTTGTCACCGTAAAGCTTTTTGAGCTTGATGGGATCCATACCTGCTTTAACCTCAATGGGATTAAGGCAGTCTACACCGATCTCAATAAGGTCGGGAATAAACGGTTCAACATATCCGCAGGAATGAAGTTCAACGAACATTCCGCGTTCATGAGCCCAGTCACAAGCCTTTTTCTGGAACGGTTTTACGATTTCTCTGTACATATCAAGAGAGAAGAACGTTGAATTCTTATAACCCATATCATCAGGCCAATGAATACCGTCAAACTTATAACCTTTTGCGATAAGCTTATCGTAAAGAGCAATGTTCATATCGAGATAATGACCGATCATATCTTTGATCCATTCGGGATCTTCATACATACCGACGAGAACGTTTTCTGTGCCCGTAGCCCAGGAGTGAGTTACGTCAAAACCGAACCAGAAGCCGAGCGAACGGAATTCTCCGCTCTTTTCCAATTTTTCATAGTTATCTTCATACCATTTCCAGTCGATTCGGTCATCGGTAGGTTTCATTCGCTCTTTTGCGATCTCCCAATGCTCGCGATCTGAAATGAAGAAGTCGAGAAATTCGGGGGTAGAATCGAGGTGTTTAAAAGACTTTAAAGTTGCGCCCCAGTTTGTTGTGTGAATAATATATCTGTCAGTTTCTTCGATGACTTTGCTTTCGAATCTCGGAGAGTTGTCGATACCGAA
>JAEIGA010015244.1_pt1 | contig 11704 bp, 14 predicted proteins | sample 9270691 | NCBI WGS metagenome assembly JAEIGA01 (sample SAMN17057246, study PRJNA624740) | gut metagenome | biome: biome; isolation source: fecal sample | host: Bos grunniens | place: China: Xizang | collected 2019
ACTTCATATTCTTCAAATGGGATATGCCCATCAGCTTCGAGTGATAAATTCAAATCGATTAATCCATTAATCAAATCGGTTATATTTTTGTTGGATGGTTTTTTACCGGTTATTTGAAGGTATTGCCTTGGTGAAATTTCACAATATTCGCATTCAAAATTACAGCATCTGTCCTTTTCCTCACAGCCGTATCCTTCTTGAGCTTCGTCGGTTCCAATTACAATGTCATCCAAAATTCTTGAAACCCTTTCATCTGATGCAAACATAGCTATTTTTTGGGTTTTTCCACAAATTCCAATAGCTCTTTGTCCTTTAAAGTTGCAAACCCATTTAATAGGATAGTTTTCCATGCCTGTAATTTGTAAATTTTCCATATTACCACTCTAATTTTCTTTTCTTTCTCTAATCATTTTCAATAATTCTTTTGAATTTTCAAATTCTTTCAATTCCCAGGATTTAATGACTGGAATTGTGCCAATTGATTCTTTAATTTTATCATTATTGATTATAAAAACAGGTTCTGATGTTGTAACCATTGACAAATCTTTCAATGGTATTGCCATTCTTTTTAAAGTTTTTTCCGTTCTGTTTTTTTCAACATTAGCCATCAGGGGGGAATGTTTGTCTGAACTTTTCATTTTCGCTACTGCATCAAATGGACTTTTGTTGGTTGATAAAACCCCATATCCCAGTTTTGATAAGTCATTAACATCATCGCTGTATTCAATGTTTTCCTGTTGAGGCTGTTTTAACAAATCAATGTCGAGGGTAACCTTTGTATTCAATATTTCCTCTAAAATCATTGCGGTTTCAGCATTTGCGCGGACAATTCCGTTTTCATATTTGTACATTGTAGCGCGGGACACATGCGCTAAACTGGCCAAATCCTTCAATGACATGGAATACTCTTCACGGTACTGTTTTATGACATTACCGTCAATTTTAACGAAGTATCCTCCACGGTCTGCTAGGATTTCAGGATATTCCTTGTATAGGATCATGTTTTTAAAAGTGTCAAGGCCAATTGTTGGAATGTCGTAACGCTCATAGATTACGCCTTCTTCAAGAGCCCCGTTTCTGGATCTTTCCCCTATAATGATTGGTGAAGCTAAAAAGATATTGGCCAATTGCTTCATTTCATGAGCATTGTGTTCATTGATACTATCAATATTCAAGAAAGTTTTTAGGAGTAAAATTAACAAGTTTTTCCTCGCTACTAAGTCAAATGAGCCTTGCTCGTAAATGTCTGAGGTCTTAAAACCTTGTGATTTTAGTAAATTTTCAATTTGCTGTAACAAGTTTCCTCGAGTTAACATAGTGAATCCTCTAATTAAACTATATATTGTTTTAACTCTAATATATTTTTGTTTAAAGGTGATTATAATTAATATTTTACATATTGGAATAGATGACACAGATTCTCCCGATGGGATGTGCACAACATATCTGGCAAGCCAGATTATCAATAAATTGGAAGATAACGGAATCGAATTATTGGATTATCCCAGGTTAATACGTTTAAATCCTTTTGCACGATTTAAAACTCGTGGAAATGGGGGAGTCAGCTTAAGGATTTTAAATGATGATAAGGCCGGCCTGGCCAAGGAAATTGTTTTAAATGAAGTTGAAAAGCTGTCCATGTTTGACTGTGACAACACCAATCCGGGCGTAATTTTTTACGATGGTGAAATTACAAAAGAAATGGAAGATTATGCATTCAGAGCAATTTATGAGTTCATCACTATCGATGAAGCTGAAGAATTTGGAAAATCTGTCGGATGTGAAATTCACAAATTCAAAAAGGGAAGGGGAATTATCGGATCCATTGCGGCCATTAGTTTGCCTTTAGATGATTTTACATTTGAACTGCTTGCTTACCGATCAAGTGAAAATTATGGAACAAAGCGCCAGATTGATTATGAGTCAGTTTATAGGATGGATAAGGAAACTTTCCCAGACACTTTTGAGAATATTGATTATTCAGAGGATTATATTGCAATTGAACCTAAAACACCATGTCCTGTATTATATGGCATCCGGTCAAATACTGTAGATGCCCTAAAAAAAGCAAAAGAAATAGTCAAGGTTTCAGAACCTATTGTGGACTGGTGCATTTTCAAGACAAACCAGCATACTGACATGCATATACAAAATGCAGAAAATATAGCTTCAATGAAGCAGTTTGGCTGTTATTGTGTTGTTGGTGAAGTTAAAAACAGGCCCACAGTTATTGATGGGGGGCACATGTTCTTCTATATTCAGGATGAATCAGGGGAGATTGAATGCGGGGCCTATGAGCCGACAAAGAATTTTAGAAAAATCGTTTCCCATTTGCGTCCGGGTGATGTCATCAAAGTTTATGGCGGAATTGGAGAGCAAAACACTTTCAATATTGAAAAGTTCCAGGTCATCAAATTAAATGACATTGAATATAAAAATCCAATTTGCGAATGCGGTAAGAGGATGACCTCAGCGGGTAAAAATAAGGGATTTAAATGCAAAAAATGTGGACGAAAAATTGAATCTGATAAAAAAGTTCCTATTTTGATAACTCGTTTTTTAAAAAATGCTCAGTTTTATGAAACACCAGTTTCTGCAAGGAGACATCTTTCAAAACCGCTTTGTAGGATGTTATAATTTAAATTATTCGTATTTTACTTTTTATTTTTAAAATAACTAATTTTTAATATTTTTTAATAATTCACTTTTTAGGAAATAACTTCAAATTTGTCATGATTTAACTTCTATTTTTTGGAACTTTTGAGAACTAAATCATACTAACTTAAATATGATGAATTTAAGAGTATAATTCAATTGACATGTTTTTTTTATGTCGGGTGGGAGAGGGTATTTATTTCAGAAAAAGATTATGAAACGACAGAAATTCAACATATTTACCGTGAAAAGACAGACAAGCGTATTTTAAAGAAGAATCCTTGGAAGGATTATGGTCTTCATTTAACTGTTCTTGTACTTGTTATAATTGCAGAGATTATAGGGCCTATTGAAATTCCACTTTCAAAAGGAGTCACGGTTTCCATAATGCCATTGCTATATACAATGGTTTTGGGATTGGTTTTTTATTTGGCAAAGCCCATCAAATGGATTCAAAGAAAACAATCTAGAGTTGCCGAAGGGGCAATGATGCTTTTTATTGGTGTTTTAATCGCAAAATTGGCCGTTTCCAGTGGTCAATCAATTCATTTGATTTTTGAAATGGGTCCGGCATTGATGTTACAGGAATTGGGGCATTTGGCCACAATTTTAATTGCGCTTCCTGCCGCATTACTTTTAGGTTTTAAACGTGAAGCAATTGGTATGACAAATTCTATAGGTAGGGAACCTGAAGTTGCAGTTGTTGTAGATAAATATGGGTTTAATTCTCCGGAATCAAGGGGAATCTTTGCACTTTTTATTGTAGGAACAATTATCGGAACTGTATTCATCAGTTTCTTAACCAGTATTTCCGTTTCTATTTTACCGTTACATCCATTTGCATTTGCGATGGCAAGTGGTGTTGGCAGTGCAAGTATGAACGCTGCTTCCCTGGCTCCTACACTTGCGGCATTCCCTGCTTTGGAAACTCAAATTGAAGCGTTTGCAGGATTCAGTAATCTGCTTTCATTTTCTGTTGGTATTTATATTGTGATTTTTATTGCATTGCCGTTAACGGAAAAATTATACTCTCTTTTAGAACCTAGGATTGGAAGAAAATCCTTTGTTGATGAGGAGGATGATTAGATGGTTGAAATTATCGATGGATCTGAAAATGTTTCAGTTCAGGGGATTCTGAATTGGATTCTGCTTTTAGCCATATTTTCAATTATTACTGTTGTAGGTAATTCAATTGGTTTTAATCATCCAATTGGTGATTCATTAGTCGGAATGACAATTTTATCATTAATTACATTAGCCGGCGTTTGGATGGAAAGATATTTGCCCTTTGATATTTCATCCATAATTTATATCAGTGTGATGGGTATTGTATTGGCGTTTCCGGGTATGCCTACATCTGATATTTTACTTTATTATGTCTCTAAAGTGGAGCTCCTGTCTATAGTTACCGTATTTTTAGCATATGTGGGTATTGGAATGGGTAAAAGTTGGAATGAATTTAAGGCATTGGGTGGAAGAGCAATCATCATTACTGTTCTTGTTATTGCATCCACTTATTTGGGTTCCGCTCTTGTGGCCCATTGTGTTTTGGTTTTGACTGGTGTTCCAGCATAACCTTTTTTTTCTTATTTTGAGAATTATACTTTTATTTTTTATTCTTATTTAGTGAATTTTTTTAAATTAAATGTTATTAATTTATATAATATGTTTTGAGAAAATATTAAATATAATAGAATTTCTATTGTAATTTTTTCTGAAAAATATTTAGGGGCTTGTTATTATTCCTGATGAGGACAAAGATATGCATGTAGAACATATTTATCGTGAAAAAACGGATAAACGTATTCTAAAAAGGAATCCTTGGAGAGATTATAGATTGCATGGTACTGTTCTTATTTTAGTTATTATTGCGGAATTAATAGGTACAATTAAAATCCCTATCACCCATGATGTTGCCATTACAATAATGCCTTTGATTTATACGATTATCTTGGGCTTGGCATTTTATCTGGCAAAACCTATCAAATGGATTAAAAGAAAACAAGCTCGTATTGCTGAAGGGGCAATGATGCTTTTTATCGGTGTTTTAATTGCAAAATTAGCAGTTTCCAGTGGTCAATCAATAAGTTTAATTTTTGAAATGGGTCCTGCATTGATATTGCAGGAAATAGGGCACTTGGCAACAATTTTAGTGCTCCCTATAGCATTGCTTTTAGGTTTTAAACGTGAAGCAATAGGTATGACAAATTCAATTGGTCGTGAACCGAATGTTGCTGTTGTTGTTGATAAATTCGGTTTTAATTCTCCCGAATCAAGAGGAGTATTCGCCATATTTATCATAGGTACTGTTATTGGTACAATTTTCATCAGTTTCCTTGTTACATTATCATTATCATTCCTGCCACTCCATCCGTTTGCATTCGCAATGGCAAGTGGTGTGGGAAGTGCAAGTATGAATGCGGCAGCTATCGGACCAACCCTTGCGGCATTTCCGGGATTGGAAACTCAAGTTGAAGCATTTGCAGGATTCAGTAATTTGCTTTCATTCTGTGTAGGAATATATATTGTAATTTTCCTTGCAATGCCTTTAACCGAAAAATTATATGATATTTTGGAACCTAAAATGGGAAAAGATCCAATTAACCCTAAAAAGGAGGATGACTAAATGCCTGATTTGTCTGAAGGATCTGAAAATGTTTCTGTCCACGGCATTTTCAATTGGATTTTATTGCTGATTATCTTTTCAGTCATAACCGTTGTAGGTAACTATTTAGGTTATCATCATCCTATGGAGGGTTCATTGGTGGGTATGGCAATCCTATCTGTTGTAACCCTGATTGGTGTTTGGCTGGAGAGAAATTTGCCGTTTGATGTTTCATCCATCCTTTATATAAGTATAATTGGTATTATAATAGCGTTTCCGGGCATGCCTACATCCGATTTTGTCTTATATTATGTATCTCAGGTCGAGCTTTTATCAATCGTAACAGTATTTCTAGCATATGTGGGTATTGGAATGGGTAAAAGTTGGGATGAATTCAAGGCTTTAGGTTGGAGAGCAATTGTCATAACTGTTTTAGTTATTGCAGCTACATATTATGGTGCAGCTATTGTCGCACATATTGTACTTGTTTTAACTGGAGTTCCTGCAGCTTAACATTTTGTTTTAAACAATAACTTAACTCTTTAATACTACCTTTTACATATAGTTAAAATAGGTGTTTCATGTTTTTACAGAATATTTCTAAATTTATCTCAAACTATCGCTATGAACAGGCAACAGTAGAATCAGTCAGTACGGTTAAAGCTGCTTTTTTAGACTTTTTAGGAGTGACTTATCGTGGAATGGGCGAAGAAGCTCCTCAAATTGCATTAAACACTATTGATGAAATATTTTCCGGAAAATTCGATTCAAATTTAAAGGCATCAATAATTGGAACTAATGTAAAAACAGATATTTTAAGCGCCGCTTTTGCCAATGGCATTGCCGCTCATGTATTGGAATTGGATGACGGTCACAGAGGCGCCCAACTGCATTTGGGTTCAGTAATTTTCCCCACTGCTTTAGCGATTTCTGAAGCTTATGATTTAAGCGGAAAGGAATTTTTAGAGGGTGTCATTGTAGGTTATGAAGTGGGCATATTGCTCGGCAAAATCGTAAATCCCGAGCATAGAAATAATGGATTCCACACAACAGGCACTATTGGAACATTCATTGCAGGTGCAGTGGCTTCTAAATTACTAAAGCTTGATGATGAACAAACATTAAACGCATTAGGATTATGCGGAACCCAGGCGGCAGGTCTTTTGGAGTCAGACCATGGAGGGTCCATGGGCAAGGTTTTACATGTTGGAAAAGCCGCTTATAATGGAATTTTGTCTGCATTTTTAGCCAGAAACGGTTTTACAGGCAGCGGAACTATTTTTGAAGGCGATGAAGGTTTTATTAAAACAATGGTCATTGATAATACTGATTATAATATGGGTGACTTTTCGTTTGAAACAGTCCTGAAAAACATTGGAAAAGTGAGGGTTCGAGATATCTACTTTAAAAAGTATCCATTTTGCAGACACCTGCATTCATCAATTGACACTGCATTAAAGCTGAAAGCAAGTATTGGGGATGAATATGATCATATTAAAAATGTAGCTATTAAAACATACGCCGTTGCGGCTGAACACAATAATTTCCATCCTAAAAACCTTGAAGAGTTAAAGCAAAGCCTTCCATATGCTGTTGCAATATCATTGGTTGTCGGTGAGGTCAGTGTAGATTCAATAGACCAATTGATTGAATATGGTCTTTTGGATAATTATTCCACAGTTGATAAAGTGAACAGCATTAAAAATCTTGTAAATGGAATGATTATCATTTCAGATGACAAATTAAATGAATTATATCCCGCTAAACGGCCATCAAACGTGATTATTAAATTAGATGAAAACTTTAGAAACGGCATTTTCCAAAACATCACTTTCATTCCAAAAGGCGATTTTGAAAATCCGCTTCAGCTTAGGGAGCTGATTGATAAGTTCAAGGATTTGAACCCTAATTATAATGTTAAGAATCTCACGGTCATCGATTCTCTTGAAGATTATTCTATGAATTATGTTGTTCGAAAATTAAATGAGTAGATACTATGGATAAAACAAAAGAATTCCTGAAAAAGATAGGTATAAACGAAGTTTCAAAAGATTTTGTGTCTGAAAAAAGATTTAAAGATGGAGGCCAGTACCGTTTTGAAGTTCCGGGCATACAAAGCCCTAAAACCATGGCGGCACTTTTAAAGGAATCCATAAAGCAAAATATCTTCATCCATAGGGTAACTCAAACAAAAGGAATAATGCTTTTGACGGATGATGAAATCCGGGAAATGGTTAATTTGGCCATCAATTATGGATGCGAATTATTTTTGGCAGTTGGTCCGAGAGCAACATATGATACTTCAGCAACAGTTCAAACCAAAGAAGGGGCGAGAATAGGATATCGCCTTAGAGGTTATGATAATCTCGTTTATGCAATTGAAGATGTCAAAAGGGCTTGCAGACTTGGAGTTCGCGGAATATTGATGTATGATGAAGGCCTTCTTTGGGTTTTGAATCAAATGAGAAAAGAAGGCGAAATACCTCAGAATGTCCATTTTAAGTTATCCGCACATGCAGGACATTCCAATCCGGGCGCTGCAAAATTGCTTGAGGCTCAAGGTCTTGATTCTCTAAATCCTGTTAGGGATTTGCAGATACCTATGATTGCAGCCATTAGGGATGCATGCGGCATGTCTATTGATTTGCATACTGAAAATCCAAAATCCACCGGGGGCTTTATAAGACATTATGAGGTTCCGGAATTTATCAGGGTTGCATCTCCAGTTTATTTGAAGACAGGAGGATCCGTTGCAGCTAATCATAATTGGGACACCACAGAAAAAGAAGCGATAGCTCGTATAAAACAGGTTTTGTTAGTTAAAAGAGTTATTGATGAATATTGTCCTGATGCAATCGCTTCTCCAAAAAAATCAGATGATTTATCAATTCCCGAGTGATTTTTATGGATATTTTAGAGGACATTTCAAAAAGCATTATCAAGGCATCCACCACTCTTTCTTGCGATAAATATAACTCATTAAAAAAAGCCATAGATATGGAAGATAATGAAAATGCAAAATGGGCACTCACACAAATTTTGGAAAATTATAAGGTTGCCGAAAAGACCAAATTCCCATTATGCGATGATACTGGAATTGCTCATGTAATTATCGAAATTGGAAGTGAAAGGGAAATTTCAGGTGAGCTTTTAAATCAGATTCATGAAGGCATTGCCTTAGGTTTAAACAATCTTCCTGCAAGACCTATGGCAGTTAAAGGAAATGAAATTGAAAGGATTGAACAAAGCCAAGGACTATATGATGAGCCTGGAATGCTTCGCCCAGCATCTATTCTAATCGACAGTGCAAATGACGAATCCACTTACATGCGGGACATATCTCCAGATACATTGAATATTCATTTCCTGCTTGAAGGGGGAGGTCCTGAAATAAGGGCTAAAACATTCAGGGTGTATCATAAAAGGTCATTCGAGAATGTCATTGACACTGCCTGCGGATGGTTAGAGGAGTCTTTAGGAATGCTTGGCTGCACTCCGTCAATCCCGGCAATTGGAATTGGAAGAACACATTTTGAAGCGACATCCCTTCTTTTAAAGTCAATTGCCTATGGCAGTTTGGACAATCAAAGCGAACATGAAAAGTACATTACTGATAGATTAAATCAGAGTGGCATCGGACCGTTGGGATTGGGCGGCAAAACAACTGTTTTGGGAACTTACTTGAATATTGGAAATCAGAGGGCAAGCGGTGTCAGAATTGTTTCGGTAAGGCCATCTTGTTTTGTCGAGCCGAGAGTTGCAATGTTGAAATTGTAAATCTTTATATATCAATTTAATATTATTTTAATTAACTAAACTAAAAGGTATGAAAAATGCAAGAAAATAATTTTAAAGTTAATCAGCATTATTTAAAAACAGCCATATCCCGTGTCGAAACCGATAAAATCATAACCAGGGGTTATAATCAAAGGGATTTAATTGAAAAAATAAGATACAGCGATATGGTCTTTTTGCTTTTAAAAGGAAGATTGCCTTCCCTTAAAGAGGGCAAAATATTTAATCATGTGCTTGTTTCATTTTGCGATCATGGTGTAACCCCGCCAAGCACACAGACCGCACGTCTTGTCACATCTTCAGGCTCTCCGATGAATTCTGCAGTTGCAGGAGCATTACTGTCTTTTGGCCATAAGCACGCAGGAGCCATTGAAAAAACAATGGAGTTATATCAATCAAAAATCTCTTCATTATACATTACTGAAGACTCAGACATTGACAATAAGCAGATTGCAAGCTTGGCTATTGACATATACAATGAATACGTTGTGGGAAATAAGAAAATTCCTGGCTTTGGCCACAGGTATCATAACGTCGATCCCCGTGCAGATAAATTGATGGAATTAGCTATTAAGGAAGGGTTCGTCGGACCTCACGTCAAATTGGCCTTAGCGGTTGAAGATTTGATATGTGAAAAGAAAAAAATCAGGCTCAATGTTGATGGTGCAAATGCGGCAATTCTCTCAGATTTAGGCTTTAGCCCAGATTTGGGATTCGGAGTTTTCATAATTGGTAGAATTCCGGGCATAATTGCACATATCCATGAAGAGAAAATGGATGAGGAAGAATTTAGAAAATTCTGTGATTTGGATAGTATCATATACGAAAGTAGGAGATAATATGGAATTTATAGATGTCATAACTGAAAGGTACAGTGTTAGAGGTTATTTGGATAAGGAAGTTGAGAAAGAAAAACTTGATTATGTACTAAAGGCGGCCACATTGGCTCCGACTGGTGTAAATTACCAGCCGTTTAAGGTTTATGTAATCGACACTAAAAAGCATAAGGATGAATTGTCTGAAATATATGGTGCTAAGTGGTTTGTTGAAGCGCCTTATGTATTATGTGTTGTAGCGCTAAGGGATAAGGCATGGACAAGGCCATGGGACGGTAAAAACATTGCAGATATTGATGCAACAATCGTAATGGATCATATTATTTTGGCAGCTACCGATGTTGGTCTTGGGACATGTTACATAGGAGCATTCAAGAAAAATAAAGCTCAACAATTCTTAAACTTGGATGAAAATGAAGAAGCGATTTTATTTACTCCATTAGGTTATGGAAATGCCGAACCTCGTGATACTCCAAGAAAAGAATTGGATGAATTTGTAGTTTACATAGATTAATATGAAACTTTACATACTTCCGGCAGACAGCTCAAAAGAGATGGATGATATCGCCAGTGAGCTGTCTTTAAAGAAATTCAAGCTCATTGACGAGGACGATAAGTTCAAATTGATGAGAAAAAGAAGATACGGCAATATTTTAATTCAGGTAGTTTCACTATTGTTGGCCTTACAGGTCAGTTGGTTATTTTTAATCATTAATGTGGGTTATTTTGCCTATTCCTACCTTTGGGCTTCTCCACATGTATTAATAACAACTGAAAAGGTTGACGATGAGGGAAATCCTTTAGAATTTAGTGACATGGATGAAGTTTTAAACAAGGCGAATGCTATTCTATAATTTCATCAACACTATATTCTTCTATTTTTCTAATGACTAACGGGTTTTTAGCATAGATATATTCGGATTCTTCACCTATTTTTGCATCAATGAATACTTTATCCACGTTAGGCTCTGTAAATAGGGATATGACATCACCGATAAATGAATCGTAATCCCTTTGTATGTTTTCATCACTGAAACCCAAGCGAGGTAGCTCATGTGTCCAGATGTCACCACCTGGAGAGAATTTTTTATCAACAATTTTGCCGTCATTGATTTCACTATCTAAGGTAAGTGAAAAATTTTCATTTAAGATTATCCAAACAGCTCTTTCCATGTATAGTGATTTGTATAAAATGATATAAATATTATGAAATAAATACTAGAATTAGTGTTATTATGGCAAATATTAAAATGTTTAAATTATTAGGTGTGGCATTGGCTTTAATGTTGATAGTTTGGGCATTAACACCAATTTTCAGACATCAAGCTTTGACAAATGATGTTATTGCTACCTCAATCATATTAATTTTAATTGCTGTAGCTTATCTGATAATCTTGTATAATCCTAGTTGGACCAAGGCGGTTTTCTTTTTTGAAGGAATAGTTATTGGTGTTGCAGGGTATATGTTATTGGATTATCCTTACAATTTAGAGTTGGCTATTGTGGGTCTTATCATTATTGCAATAGCAATCCTTGCTTATATGCAGAAACTACCGCCTAATATTTTGAAATGGTTTTATAGGTAATCTATTTTTCTTTTATTCTTTTTTTTATTTATTTTTTTAATCTAAATTTAATCTTTTAATTACTTTTTTTTATTCAAATTTAAATTTCAGCTATTTTTACCAATATTAAATAGTAAAAGATATATATATTACACAACAAAAATAAGTACACCATGGTGATTAATTATGGCAGAGATATCAGACGCAATCGCAATGATAAAAAAAGCTGAATCTGATGCTGAACAACT
>JAEIGA010015245.1_pt1 | contig 11704 bp, 11 predicted proteins | sample 9270691 | NCBI WGS metagenome assembly JAEIGA01 (sample SAMN17057246, study PRJNA624740) | gut metagenome | biome: biome; isolation source: fecal sample | host: Bos grunniens | place: China: Xizang | collected 2019
GGATTATGGTAAATACAAGTTTGAACAAACAAAAAAACTTAAAGAGCAGAAGAAAAACCAAAAAACAATTAATGTTAAAGAAGTACAATTATCACTCGGTATTGATAAACATGATTTTGAAACAAAAATTAGAAATGCTCGCAAATTTCTTACCAATGGAGACAAGGTAAATGTAGTAATGAGATTGCGAGGCAGAGAAAATGCAATGGGCGACAGAGGTATTGAAAAAATGCAACAATTTCTTGATGCATGTTCTGATATTGGACAACTATCAAAACCAATTGCAAGACAAAACAACAATATTACAATGGTTTTAATGCCTTTATGATAGGGAGTGTTACTTGTGTCTGAATTAATAGGATTTCTTTCACCAGAAGGTGAGTTTATATCCTGCAACGATTATGAACACATATCTGTTGCATCTGAAATTTTAGCAAAAAATGGTATGACAGAAAATATATCTGCAGATATACATCTTGCAAACTTAGGTTGGATGCTATTTCAACAAAATTTTGCAGGTATTCCAGCAGAAGTTAAACCAATACCACAACTAACAGACAAACAAGTAGATTGGATTATTAAAAACTATGATAATATAAATAGAAAACAAAGATACTTTATCAGTGAAAAACTCAAATTCGACGAAATCAACAAAAAAAGAAATTTACCACAAGGAATAGATAATGTTCCTTTCACTGGTTTAATATAAAAACAAATTTTTTATTAAGGAGATTTTAGAATTATGGACGGTATGAACATTTTCATTGGCAATGCATCAAAGGCGACTGGTGTGGACAAGGAAAAGTGTGATGTAATTATTCGCTCAATGGTAAAGGCAGTAAATAATGGTGCACTTGGTGGTACAAGTCAGATGGCAGCATTGTCAAGATTAAAGAAGAAGAAATTTACAACCACAAACTCCGTGGCAGACATTGTTGCTGCTGATACAGGTTATGACCGTGAAGAATGTAAAAAGGTTGTTGGTTGGATGATTGATATGATGATTCAGACTATGAATCAGGGCGGTATGCCAGCACTGATTCGTATGGTAAACCTTATGAAGAAGGGGCAGGAATCCACAAAGAAGGAAGTTGACTATTCAGAGGAAATTAAAGATATCAACGAAATGGTTGACAAGAGTGGTAAAACACTCTAAAAATAACAAAGCACTTGGAAATCCAAGTGCTTTTGTGTTATACAATTGTTTATAAAAATGTTCCTGCACTGCACATTAAAAATGTTGCAACCGCACAAAGAATACAAACAAGTAGCAGTGGTATCCATTCCCACTTACTTCCACTCTTCATAAAAGTAAAACTCACCTTAACTCTGCTGAATGGATATAAAATTGGTATACCGCCCTTGGTCATCATATCACAAATTAAGTGATTCATCATACCAAATGCAAAACCTTGCCACAGCAGTGAATATTCTTGTATATTATTGGTTACAAAAATACGATTTAATAACCACATCATAAAAACAATGAAAAGCGGACTATGTAAAAAACCTCTATGTCCAAATAATTTATTAATAATTGTAGATGTGATTTTCATTTTACTACCCAATTTAGAAGTAGATGAGTCTAAATCAGGGAATAAACTACCAAGTATAGTGGTTAAAACAGCACCACCCACAATTAAATAGTTTGCATCACCAGCAAGAATTGCAGACGTTGCAAGGCAAGCACCAGTAACCGTGCCACCAATCAAATGATGTTTTCCAGTCATAATTAATTCCTCGCTTTCGTTATATAAATTATATCATATAAAAAGACATTTGTCAAGTTTTTATAAAAAATCGTTATGCTATACAAACAAAAAGAAACATAATTCTTACATACTTATAAAAGAAATCGTAATATAAAAAGGAGGATAATGTCTCGTGAGACTTAACAATATAAAAAATGAACCTGTAAAAATAGTTTCGTTTGCGATTTTAACATTTTTATTATTTTATTTTACTATTGGCAATATGTTAACATCTCTTGGTTTTACTACATTAAGTATGTGGTTTTGTACAATGCCAAGATTGGAACACGAAAATTCGTGTTATAAAGACAAATTACCAAAATTTCTTGCAAAGAAAGATTTCATCAATGTAATTATCAGAGTGTTAATTCCTCTATTGTTTAGTGTGATATTTGTAATGACACAAGCATCTTCAACAACAATATTCGAATCATCACTCAAAGCAATGCTAATGTTTGCCGTTCCACTTCTTATTTCTATTATACACGGATTTGTATTAAACAAATATAAGTATGAGTGGGACTGGATAACACCTTTTGTTATGTCAATCTTGGTTGTATTAGGTGTTGAATTTGTACTTGGAAACCTTGGTGATTATTTCAAAGGGTTGTTTCCAATATTCTTTGGTGGTGTAACAGATGTTGGTGTTTTGTGGACATTCTTGTTGCAGGTGTTTGCCGTATATGCATTTTACCGAATCATTTCAGTATTAATTCCTGGTAGAACAATCAGTATGTTTGTTACCGCATTTGTATTTTTATTAATTGCATTTGTTCATTATATGTTTATGACACATATTGGCAAACCATTTTTTATTGGCGAATTGTTCCAAATTAAACAAGCGGTTGCATTAATTAAAATTGTTATTGTTGAAAATTTTGATGTAACATATATAATTAAAGCGGGTGGTACACTGCTTTTTATTACAGTTGTTTCTTTCTTTCTTAATAGAGAAACAAGTATATACAATATACCAACCAGATTTAAAAGTTTTTGTTGCGGTGTATTAGTACTTGCAGTTGTAATACTTTTCTCAAATAATTTTTATAATGGTGGAATTAATGCACCTGAAAATTGTGAAAAAACATATGGTTACACTTACTATATGATGAACAATTTGACAGAAAAAAACACCTATGATGAAGAATTACAAAAGAAAATAGAAGAAACTGCAAAAGAGTTATTCAGCAAAGAAGAAGACAAAGAAAAGAGTGAAACACCAGCGGATACAAATCAAACAGATGCTGCTGATGACCATAGCGATTTTACAATTAGTGAATAAGCAAAATAGTCTTGCAAATTTTGCAAGACTATTTTTTATGTTGACTTTTTCGATTATTCATTATACAATAATAACATACTTTATTTAAATTATATATCATAAAAGGAGAATTCAGTATGAAAAAATTTATACCCTATGAAAAACTCTCTAAGAGCAAACAACGAGAAGTTAATAAGTCCAAGAGAGTATTTTGGAATTGTGACCCAGTTACCAAAACAGTACCTTCTAAGAAAGTATATTCAAGAAAGGTAAAACATAAATCAGCGAATGGTTGTGATAACAATTATCGCTGATTTTTTTATGCTATTTTTTCATACTTAATTATATAAACAAAACAAATGGAGGTTATTATGTTTCGTTTTTTTAGAAAATATCATTATGTACCACCCTGTCCACGATGTGGTAGTTTAAAAACAGGAAGATTTTATTATGTTACAAACACCGCATTTGGTGTGGAAAAAATAATTGCTGAAAATTTAAAATATGGCGAATTAGTACGAGTAGTTACCGGTTTTGGTGATGAATTAGAATATAATGCATATTGTGAAGATTGTGACATTAAGTGGATGGCAAAAATAGAAGAGTATAAACTTACAGATGAAAGAGTTACACAAGAATGTAAAGACAGAGGCATTTCTAAAGAAACCATCAATAATATGGTAAATATTAAAAAGATATCAAAAGCAAAGAAAAAAGAAGAAAAGAAAGCAGAAAAAAGAAATAAAAAAGAATTTAAAAATAAACAAAAAACAAAAAATGTTAAGAAAAATAAAAATACACCACAAAAGAATACTGGCAAAAAAATGCCAACCATAAGATTAAACGACAAAAAAGACTTGGAAAATAATGATTAAGAAAGAAATGCACCAATTTTTAATGGTGCATTTTTGTATTTTGTGATTATTTTTTATAACACATACTTATTATAAATCTTATAATGAAAGGAAGAGGTATTTATGAGAACCGATATAAACACACTAAATGAAATTACGAAAAATTTAGTTGATGGTGAAATAAAAGCAGATAACCTTAAAGATAATATCGCTGAATTTATCGGAATTAACAATAATGAAGAAAATTCTCAAACATTAGATGATATAATTTATGATTTAAAATCCGCAAATGTTATCACACCAAATGGTGACGAATATAATATTATGTCTCCAGAAACATTTCACGATATTGCAAAAGATGATATTGCACACATTAATTTTGCAGTTGAAGATATGGTAAATGAAAACGGTGTAGAATATACAAAATTTTCACCTATCGACACACAAAAAGAAGCATATCTTTCATCTGATATTACAATTCTTGGTAGTAAAGAATTACAGGGCGAATGGGATGAAAACCGAATTCAAAATGCACAAAATGGCAAACCACATGAGTATGATTTTACAAAATGTGAAAACATCAACCTTATTTCTGGTCAATTAAGAGCAGAAATTGAAAACACACCAGGTGTTGATGGTGGTTTTAGTGCAAAATTCCCAGTAGACAAAGAAATTCTTGCTATGGGTGGCGATATGATGAGAAAAGCATATATGACCGACCCAATTGAATTTGAAAACGGCGATGCTGTAATTTTAAACGGATATGCCTATACATTCAATGAGGATTTAGATGGTTTTATTAAAGAACAGATTGCCGTAGACACAGTAGGCGAATCTCAATTAGATTCTCAAATTCCAAGTGTTATAGAAGGACATAAAATTTATATGTCAAAAGACATTGCCACAAAAGTAATCGAAAATCAAGAATTAACACCAGAGGAAGAAGAACAAATCGTATTTGTAGAAAAAGCAGAACCCGAAACAGAGGAAATCGAACCAGACGAAAAAGTTGACGAAACAATAGAAGAGAATACACAAGAAGAAAAAGGTGAAGAAAAACCACAAGTTGATTATACTGGTCGTTCCGCCGAAGACACAATGGAAAAAATCTATAAAACCAACAGACACCATTATGAAGCAATGCACCCAGGTGATGAATATGAAGAAAGTCTTGCAAATGAACTCAATGAGATTGAATATAGAAGAATTGAGTCAGAAGCAAAGTTAAATAAACTAAAAAACGATTTACGAGATGCAAGAAAACAGTTGTTTAAAGGTCCTTGGTATGCAAAATTATTTAAGGCACTATTTTCTCCAATTAAAGCAGTATTTAGACTAGCAAAACAATTATTAGGTAAGGAAATTAATTATACACCAGAAGAACAAAAGGTTAGAATGTTAAAAGAGCAAATTTCTCAAGAAGAGAAGAGGGCAATTAATATTAATAAAGACGAAAGAAATCTAACCAAACTTCACGGTATCGAAGTTGATAGAGAAGCAATAGTTACAGCACCTGTTGAAAGAACTGAAAAAGCAAGTAGACCCACAACAGAAAAAACAGACCCTGTTATTTCTGAACCAGAACATACCGAAGAAGATATTGTGCCAGAAACAAAGGAAACCAACGAGCAAGTAAGAAGACCTAATACTACACAATTGTTTGCTCAAACACTACAAGGTGTTTGCACAGACTATAATTTGCACATCAATGCTTATGGTGAAAAAGATGTAAATGGCAAATACAAAACTGCCATTGAATTAACATCGCCACACGGAGATGTTACCAAATTCCACTTTGATGCAAACAGAGGTACATTAGAACCCGTTTCATTCTCTGTTGAACAAAGTTTCTCGCAAACCGCCATTGATGATATCAAAATGAGAGCAAATATTGCACACACACTTGCAACCGTTATGTCAGGAAAACCAGCAGTGTCCGAAAAATCTATGGAATATATTAACACCAAAGCAATCGAACCATTATTAAGCGGTGAGAAAAACGAAGCATCATTTAAATTTGGTAGTATTCCAGTTAATATTGCAATGGATGATAGTGGTCAGTATTGTGTTAAGTTTGCAAACAAAGATACAAAACAAGGTGAAATCAAAATGTATACCACCAAAGAAGGTCTTTCACCAGAAAATGTACACAACACATTAAATAATATTAGAGTTGCATATGCATTTACTATGTATAAATCCTTTACAAATGACCAATTCATTGATTTTGTAAAAGACTCAAAGGTAGTAAACGGAACAAAAGGTGCATTTATTGATAGTACAGAAAAATCAAACGAATCAATTAAATTCAATATTAGATTACCAGACAAGGAAACTGGCAATGAAACCAAAGTTCCTTTGATTTTATCCACCGAAACATTTAGTATTTCTTGTCCAGATAGAGAAGCAGAATCTCTTATGACAAATGCACAAAAGGTTGCATTTAGCAAGATGGCATCAAGACTTGAAGAAGCATATGCTTCATTCACCTTCTCAAAGAGCAAAGTGCCAGTACAAATTGTATTACCAAGTGCCGATTCGTTGCAAGCCGAACTAAATAAGAGAATTAATGCTGTTGAACAGGGAGACAAAGGAACATTCTTTGCTTATGGTTTAAAGGTAGAAGTAAACAAAGAAGAAGCAGATTATCCAACCCTAAGAGTATCAACAAAAGATAATGCTATTCTTCAACAAATGCCACTTTATGAACAAGAATTATCTATCGAAGATTTAGGAAGTTTTTATGGAGAGATTGCAAAAGGATTACAAATGAGTGCATCAAAATATGACAGAGCAGAATCTGCAATATTGAATAGCGAATCTCAAACAATAGGTGTTGGGGACGTCGTATTAGATGAAGAACTTGCTGATTTCACAGATGTGGATGCTATTGCAGAAGAAAACAAAGCAATTAATGACATTTTAGCAACTATTGATTACGGCGACAGATAATAAATAATAATTTTTTAAAAATTTTTCCAAAAACCACTTGACTTAAGAAAAATATGGTGCTATAATAATAACGAACATATAGGTATTTGTTTGTATAGTAACCCATTATTTTTAAACAGTTAACAAAAAAAGATACAGAGTTATACTACATTATTACCGAAAATTTTGAGTATAACTCTGTTTTTATTGTTTTTTTATAAAAAGTGTTTTTGGAGGTTTTAGATGGATAGACAACAGGTTTATTCTTTAACAAATTTCATACTAAAACAGAACAAACAGGAGAAGAAAGATGTTTTTTCCCTTTTTAACGATTGGGTAGCAGAGCAAAGAGTACATATTACCAATTTAGAAGAAGCACTTTGGGTCACAAACTATATAACTTCACTCCAATATACTGATATTGAATCCATCAAGGAAGCATTAAAAATTGATAAAGAAAAAATAGAAAAGGAGATTGTTTATGGCAAAAAGAAATTTCTATAATAATGAAGATGAATTAGACATTTATGGTAGAGATGATTATGCATACAACGATTACAATGACGATGAAGACGATATGTTTGAGGGGTACAAAAAAAAGAAGTTACACCTCGAAAGCGAATATGACAATGACGATGGGTATGATGACGAAGAAAACGAGAAATCATATGAACTAGACGAAGAGGATGAAGATATTCGTAACCGTCTCAAAAGAAGCGATGATGATGAAGATTTGCTTAGAGAACTTGATGAATTAGATGAATCAGATTTCTTTAACGAAGATGATGATGACGAAAATACACCTGTTGAAAAACCTAAAAGAAAGAGAAGAAAAAAGGGTGAGGCAAAATCTGACAAACTCGATATGAGTGGTAGTGCCGTTAGAAACAGATTCTATCTCATTATGGAAGATTATCATTCCGGAGATGATTTAAGAAAACAAAATGCTCTTGAACGAGCAATGAAAGAACTTGAAGGTTTTATACACCTTATAATTAAGCGTTCATATTCTACATATACAAAGAAATATTTTTACGATTTGCTTCAAGAGGGATATCTTGGTGTAGCAATAGGTATGGAAAAATATAATCCAGATATGTCTATGCCATCAACATTCTTTTATCCATATATTAAACACGAAATGCAAGGTTTTATCACAAGAAATGTAGATAAGACAACATCACACTATTCAGCAAATATTAAAAAGATTAATAAAGCAATTCAAGAACTCGAAGAAAAAGGGGTTCGCTATACCAATGTAGATATTGCACTACAAACAGGTATGACAATAGAAACCGTTGACCAATCAATGGCAATTAGAAAGTATCGTGACGAAGTGCATATTGATGCTTGTCCACCCAATGTTATAGATAGTGAAATGGAAGAAAACAGACATATTACTCCCGAACAAGAGTATATGGAAAGAGAAACGGTGGACACTATTTATAGAACAATAAGAACATTATTAACAGAAGATGAAATTCAAGTCTTAACCCTTCATTTTGGCTTGTGGGACACAGATACAGTTTCGGAAGGTGAAATAGCAAGACAGATGTCCATACCAAAAGATAAGGTAAAAAGACTTTTAAATAGAGCAATCAGAAAATTGAGACAATCCGAATTAGCAAATGTATTCGGTGACAACATGATTAAAGAAGACAAATTCTTAGAAGATATTGACATCTCCATTATTCCAAGAGATGCTGCTGAGAGCGATATAGAATTCCTTAGTCAAATTGACGATATAGTTGGTGACTAATTTCTCTGACGAGCAACCCTTGCTGTTGCTCGTCTTATTTTTTAAAAGGAGAAAAATATGAAAAGTTATTTACAAACATTAAACGAAGAACAATACGAAGCAACTGTTGCAATAGATGGAGTAAATTTTATTCTTGCAGGTGCCGGTTCTGGAAAAACAAGAGTTATAACAGCAAGAACTGCATATATGATAGATAATGGTATTAATCCAAAGGAAATTCTTTTGCTAACCTTCACCAATAAGGCAGCAAAAGAAATGAAAGACAGAATTATGTCTCTAATTGGAGAACAAGCACAAGGTGTAACCGCTTGTACATTCCACTCCTTTTGTGCTATTTTTATTAGAAGAAATGCTGAATTGTTAGGTTTAAAAAATGATTATACAATTTTAGATAGTCCAGATATGATGGATGCACTTGGCATAGCAAAACAAGATTTCTTGGACGAAAAGAAGAGAGAAGGGAAAGAGTATAATCTTAAAGATTTCCCAAAAACAAAAGTTATTGGTGGTATATATGAAGCAAGTGTAAACAATTGCATTTCTTACGATGCCGTATTAGATGCAGTAGATGAATTCAATGCATACAAAGAAGAAATCATCGCCATTTTAGATAAATTTAAAAAATACAAAAAAGAAAGAAACCTACTTGATTATAACGACTTATTGTATTATACCGAAAAATTATTAAGCAATGATGAATTGCTAAGGTCTGAAACTGATAAAAGATATAAATATATATCCTGTGACGAGTACCAAGACACAAACACAATTCAAAACAGAATCCTAGAATTAATGTCTCGTGACTATAAAAATCTTACCGTTGTTGGTGATGACAATCAATCAATTTACGCATTTAGATATGCTAATATACAAAATATTTTAAATTTTGAAAAAACATATCCAGAATGTAAAACCGTAATCTTAAATACAAATTATCGCAGCACACAAGAAATTCTTGATTTTGCAAATGTTATGATGAGTTATGCAAAAGAAGGTAAGGAAAAATATCTAAAAGGTGTAAGCAGAGGTAATAAACCAAAATTAATTGTAAAATCCGATTGCTATGACGAAGCAGACTATATTATTAATAAGATTATGAATCGTGATTGCGATTTGTCGGATATTGCTGTTATTTGTAGAAGTGCAAGTCAATCATACATTTTAGAACAAAAACTAAATATGTATGGAATACCATACAATAAATTTGGCGGATTAAAATTTATGGAAAAAGCGATTGTAAAAGATTTGCTTGCATTTTTAAGAGTTTCTGTTAATATTCGTGACGAAATTGCAATGTTTCGTATCCTACAACTATATCCAGGTATTGGAAAAACATTCGCCCATAGAATATCAGAATTAATTTCTAACGAAAACTTTGATGTTGCAATTGATAAATATAAAAAGCGAGTTTTTGCACCATATCTTATTGAACTAAAAGAAACCATAAAAACACTGGAAGAAATGAATCTTACACAACAAATGAATTTTTTAATTCACGATTATTACGAAAAGACTGTAAGTAGAAGTATCGATAAACAAGCAATTACAGATGGGCAGAAATCTGAATTATATATTTCGCTTAAAGAATCGATGATGGATGCAGAAATGTTATCAACTATGGCAAGCAAATACAGAAGCACATCAAGATTTTTAAATGATATTGTTTTGGATGCAACAACAGAAGAGGATAGTGAGGACAAACTTAACATTACAACAATTCACTCTGCCAAAGGTTTGGAATATGATGTTGTATTTGTAATGGACTGTATAGAAGGAATTACACCAAAATGCGAAGAGGATTCAGACGAAGACCCAGAAGAATTAAGATGCATGTATGTTGCTTGCACCAGAGCAAAAAAAGAACTTTATTTAATGATACCAAGATATTATAATATGAGAAATTTCAAGGGAATTATCTCTCATTTCATTAATAAAATCGATGTGCTTAATACAATGCAACGAAATATAGAAAATCACGATTTAAGAAGATTATGTGAAAAAAGTATTTATAATTTTTAAAAAACAGGCGAGCAAAAATATTTTTGCTCGCCTATTGTATTGACTTTTGTGTAAAAATATGATATAATATAAAAAACGACAACAAAAGAGGTGTTTAATTTGAAAGATGTTAAATTAGATATATTAAGCGGATTGCCAGGGTCTGGCAAAACAACCTTTGCAAAAGAATTGGGAAAAGAATCAAAAAACACTTGTGTTATCCATTTGGATGATGTAAAAGATTCTTTATTTTATGTCAAAAATAAAACGATTGAAACCCTTGTGCAAAAAGGTTTGTGTCAACGAACAAAAGAGACAAATAGAATCGTATTAGATGGATTGTTTCTTACAAATCAAGATTTATTGAAGGCAATCTCAGCAATTGCAAATTGTTACAACAGTGTTGAAGTTACCATTCATAGATGGGACGAAGATAGAGATGCCTGTGTAAAGAATGATGGTGGCAGAAGAGAAGTAAGTTCTGTAACTACAATTTTAAATGCAACATATGAAACCCCTGATGTAGAAATGTTAAACAAGGAATTGGCAGAACAAAACACAAAAATTATTGATATTGTAAATCACAAAGTACAATTAAAACCTGACTGGATTCTACATTTTCGTGCTCATACTTGGTGCGATGAAGATGGAAAAATGCGGTCACAAAAATGGTGTACAGGCGGAGCATACGGAAATTGTTGGGATAGTCATTTATCACCCGTGTCCCCTGATGACCCACTCATATTTACACAACTCGACGAGTTGCTTGAAAAAGTTGCTCCAAGCATTACATTTCTACATTATAAAAAAATCGAAAAAGAATGTGTATCCACCGAAGAGTCTTATGATAGAGATTATTACGGTGGCGGAACAACTCACTTAAACTGGGTTTGTGATTTGCCAAAACTATATAAAATGTTAAACGAATTTGGATATATCGATTAAGAAAATACCACACACAGCATAATGTTTTTGTGCTGTGTGTGGTATTCTTTCATTCTTATAAGAGAATATCTTATAAGAAAAGAGGTATAATTCATTGAACAAAACAATAAAATATATAGATTTGTTTGCTGGTATCGGTGGAATAAGACTCGGTTTAACACAAGCACTTGATGAACTTGGTATAAAACACGAATGTGTTATGACA
>JAEIGA010015246.1_pt1 | contig 11704 bp, 15 predicted proteins | sample 9270691 | NCBI WGS metagenome assembly JAEIGA01 (sample SAMN17057246, study PRJNA624740) | gut metagenome | biome: biome; isolation source: fecal sample | host: Bos grunniens | place: China: Xizang | collected 2019
AATGGCGGAACAGTAGTTGCAGCAGGAACTCCAGAGGAAGTTGCCAAATGCAAAAAATCGTATACTGGTCATTATTTGAAACGGATATTGAAATAACTTGATTATTTTTACAAAAAATGTTAAAATAGAATAACAAAAGAAAGAGAGGAACCAAATATGGAACAGATTACAGAATGTCTTGTTAAAAAAGAACCTGATAAAATCGATGTATTAAAAAAGACGGGTATTGTTATTGCAGCATTTGCAGGGGCAATTTTATCAATGATGATTGCGGCGATGATTCCAATTCTTAACACTATGGGATTGTTCTTTGCTGCAGTTGTAGTATATGTTGCATATAAGTTTGCACAAACAACTGATGTAGAATTTGAATATTGTATTGTCAACGGGGATATTGATATTGATCGTATTTTTGCTAAAAAAAGAAGGAAAAGATTTGTTGCTGTAACTAAAGACAGAATTGAAAAAATTCTTCCTGCACAGTGTGATGAATTAAAAACAATGGCAATAAAAAAGACCTATTTTGCGGCAAAAAGCAGAAATGAGGACACTAATTACGCTATAATTTTTAAAGGCAAAAGTGGTCTTGAAAAACTTGTTATAGTAGATGATGAAAAAGTGATATTACATTTTTTGACAGTTATGCCAAGAAAAGTTGAAAGAAGAGCATGATTACCAACATAGAATACGTGAGCAAAATGTTGCCGGAATTTGATGATTATATCCATAAGGGACACAGAGGAAGAGTGCTCATTATTGGTGGTAGCACCGGCCTTACAGGAGCCGTTTGTATGTGTGCAAATGCTGCACTGAAATCGGGTGCAGGTATTATTACCGCGGCTGTACCCCGTTCTTTAAATAACATTTTTGAAATAAAATTAACCGAGGTTATGACGTGTCCTGTTGACGATAAAGACGGAGATGTTACTGTAAATTCCGTACGTCAAATTTTAACTGTCGCTGACAAATGTGATGCTGTTGCAATCGGACCGGGTGCAGGAGTTGGCAATGGAGTAAGGGCAGTTTTGGAAGAACTTTGTATGACCGCAAAAAAAATGATTATTGATGCAGATGCTATTAATGTTTTAGCGATTAACCCTGACATCTTAAAAGAAAGTAAAGCAGATGTTTTACTAACACCGCATATTGGTGAGATGAGCAGACTTTGCGGTAATTCGTGTGAGGAAATTTCCAATAAACGTACTGAGTATGCTGTTAGTTTTGCTAATGAGTATAACGTGAATATTCTTTTAAAAGGTAAAAATACTGTGATTACAAATGGAAAGGATGTTTTTGTTAATCCAACCGGTAATAATGGGATGGCAAAGGGTGGTTCAGGAGACGTGTTGACTGGAATTTGTGTTGCATTGGCGGCACAAGGCTTACCTACTTTTGAAAGTGGAATTGCAGGTGCTTATATTCATGGTTTAGCAGGAGATATTGCAAAAGAGAAATTTACAGATTTTTCAATGACTCCTTGTGATATTATTGATAATCTGGGTATAGCGTTTAAAAAAATTACTGAAATTTAAAGAGGCATATTTATGATATATAGTGATCGTTCATGGGCTGAAGTAAATCTTGATTCATTAAAATCAAATATTTTAAATATAAAGTCCATATTAAATAAGAATACTAAGATTATGGCTGTTGTAAAAGCTGATGCCTATGGGCATGGCAGCTTAGAAACTGCTAATACTTTGATTGAGAATGGCGTTGAATATCTGGGTGTTGCTTGTGTAGATGAGGCAATTCATTTGAGAAATAATGGTGTAAATATACCAATTTTAATTCTTGGCCGTTCTGGTAAAGTGCGTTTTGAAGAAATAATCAAAAATGATATTTCCCAAACAGTTTTTTGCTTAGATGATGCTAAAGCACTTTCAGAAATTGCCTTAAAAAATAATAAAAAAGCTAAAATTCATATTAAAATTGACACAGGAATGGGTAGAATTGGTTATCTGTATGGATGCTCTGACAAGTTAGATAACGAGGCAGAAAATGAAATCAAGCAAATTGTTTCTTTAGAAGGAATTGATGCTGAGGGGATATTTACACATTTTTCTGTTGCAGATGAGAGCGATGATGAATTTACACATTTGCAATTTAAAAGGTTTATGTCGTTAATTTCTAAACTTAAAGATGATGGTGTTACATTTAAATACCGCCATTGCTGTAATAGCGCTGCAACAATTAAATTTCCTGAAATGCACCTTGATATGGTACGTCCGGGAATTATTATTTATGGTGTTTGCCCGTCAAGTGAAGTTAAAGTTGACTTCAAATTAAAACCTGTAATGCAGTTCAAAACCCGTGTGGTTAATATTAAGAGTGTGCAAAAGGGCACACCGATAAGTTATGGAAAGACGTATGAAGCTCAAACGGATTTAATTGTTGCTACTGTTCCTGTTGGCTATGCTGACGGACTTCCAAGAGCTATCAGCAATAAGGGAAGTATGATTGTTGGCGGAAAAATTGTACCTGTTTTGGGAAGAATTTGTATGGATCTATGTATTATTGACGTAACTTCTGTCAATAATATAGGTGTGGGTGATGAGGTTACTATATTTGGAACTCAAGGTGAAAGTTTTATACCGGTTGAAAACATAGCCAATCTTTCTAATACAATCAATTATGAGATTTTATCTGGTGTTGGAAAGAGAATTCCAAGAATTTACTTAAAAGAGGGAAACGTTACAAAAGCAATTAATTTTCTTGATTGATTGTCACAAAAAATGGTAGTATACCATATTATTGTTATTGACCTTAGGTTTTTAATTGTGTATAATTATATACGGGGAGTTTAATCCTTTCAATTAAAACGCGGGGGCAAAAGAGATATGTTACAAGAACTTAAGAAAATGGAAATCACTTTGCCGCAAAAACTGATAGATGAAGCTTTAAACATCGCTAATGTAACTGATTGTACATTTGACGATGTTGTTGAAAAGTCTCTGCGGTTATATGTGAGAAAGTGCAAAAAAATAAATATAGATATTTTGCAAAAAGGATATGGGGAAGCGGCAGGATATAATTTAAATTACGCCGAAATGTGTTTGTGTGCTGATAATCAAGCTTTAACAGTGTGTGAGGAAAAACTTTCGGAGAGTGAATAAAGAGTGATTGTTAAACGCGGAGAAATTTATTATGCGGATCTTAGTCCTGTTGTGGGTTCAGAACAAGGTGGAATCAGACCTGTTTTGATTGTTCAAAATGATGTCGGAAATAAGTACAGTCCAACTGTTATAGCTGCGGCGATAACATCCCAGATTAATAAGGCGAAGATGCCTACACATATAGAAGTGGATGCAAGCGAATATGGGCTTGCTAAAGATTCTGTTATTTTACTTGAGCAAATACGAACCATTGATAAAAGGCGTTTAAAAGAAAAAATAGGTTCTGTGGATAATGAACTTATGGAAAAAGTGAACGATGCCTTAGTGGTCAGTTTTGGATTGTTAGAGATTTAAAAAGGAGTTTTTAAAGTGAAGAACAAAAGATTGATAGGAATGTTAGTAGTGGTTGTTTTTGTTTGTGCAGCTGCTACATATATAGCTTATGCAAATGCGGGTAGTGAAGAAGATCCTGTTGTAACTTTGAGCTATATAAATGATGTTTTCAAAAAGGAAATGACGTTTAAAGTTGTAGAAGTTGCAAATGGTAAAACAATTATCGGCGATGCAGGAACTGAAATGGTATTAAGAATGGGTAGAGGTACGATTGTGGCTACGCAAAAAGGTGGAGTTGCAGATTTATCCTCTGGTGCTGATTTGTCAAACGGAACACAAATTCCACCAAATCATCATTTGCTTGTGCCGGTTAATGATGGCAGGGGACTTAAGGTGGCTGCCAATAGTTTGGTTTTGGTAAAAGGTGCATATGAAATTAAGTGATTTTAGAGATTGCAGAAGCATATAATGTTTCTGTAATCTTTTTTTGTTGGAGAAATTATGAGAACATTTATTTCTAATGCGGATGAAAAATTGAAGATTAATGGATTTTTACAATTAAATTGGACAAAGAAGAGAGAAGCTTTGATTGAACCCATGATTTTAAAAAAAATATTTGAATTGAGTAAAGTTAGTGAAAATATTAAGAATAATAACGGGTATTATTATGCTTGCTTTCATAATGATATTTTTTTAGGTTTTTTGGCAAACATCGGTAAATATGAACATCCTCTGGTTGAGTTGGCATATGCATGTTCGTGGTATAATTCAAATTTAGGTGGAATATACATAATTGGTGTGGATAGAAATAAAAATGAGTATTTTGCACCAATAAAAAAGAGCAACTGATGTTGCTCTTTTTTTTATTTTACTGCTTTCATTATTTCATCATAGCCCCAAAAATCACTAGTAAGGTCAATATATATTTTGTTTGAAGGTACAGAACTTGCATTTATAATTCTGTTTATAAATAAAACACATTCTGCGCGGGTAACAAAATCATTTGGTTTGAATGAAAATGTTCCGTCTGGGTTTAGATATCCTTTAGCATATCCCATAGATGCAAAATTGTTAATATAGCTTTTGGCCCAACTGTTTGAAATGTCTGAAAAATAATCTTTTGTTAAAACAGAATTATTAAATTTGAACGCCATTGTAAGAAGTTTTACAAATTCGGCACGTGTTATATTGTTGTTGCCTCTGAAGCTTCCATCAGGGTATCCTGATATAATTCCGGTTGAAAGAAAAGGCATAGCTTTTGTTTTATAGTTATCGTCAATGTCAGTCAATTTTAAAGTATCGTTGATATTCTTAAATTCAAACAAGCTATAAAGAGCATCAATAATTTCGTATCTTGTTGCATAGGCAAGTGGTTTGAATTCATTTCCATAGTCGTTCATATATCTTATTTTATCAGCATTGCTTTTTGTTGAAATAGCAGGTGATGCGTTTTCTGCGTCAGAAATATCTGCAATGAATTCGATTGGTGGAATATTTGTGATAGACTTATCATTTTGTATTAATTCAGTGCATATAAGCTTTAATGTTGTTGATTTTATTGGTTGTTTAAGCTTAAATGTTACCTTGAAAATATCACCATATTTTTTGGTGTCATTAAGATCTATCCATACAGCCGAAACATAATCATCAGTATAATTCTTGCCGTTTATGTTTGTTGTAATAGCATCACCCGTTTTTAAAATTTCACATTCTTGGAGAGAAATTGGTGTTAAAACTTGCGCATCATAATATAATTTCAAGTTAAATGCACTGAAACTTGTGTTTGAATTTATTGTGATAGTAAGGGTGTCAGAATTAATATCTGAATTTAAAGAAAAAGCAGGGGTGCTTGCACTTGGGGTAATAAATAGCATAAATGTGATAGTGAGCAAAAGAGTAATAAATAATATTTTTTTCATGTTATTCTCCTTATAATCCTATACCGTTAAAATTGGTAATAAGGTAGTAGATAAAAGGTATTGTAAAAAAGCTCATAACTGTTGTAATCATAATGTTCTGTGCTGCATATTCAGGGTCGCCGCCATATGTTTTTGAAAGTACTGCATATATCGATGTTGATGGCATTGCACATTGTAAGATAAGCACAACGATTCCTGTTGCAGAAATAATTCCAAAACTGTCGAATAAAGGCATAAGCGAAATTAACACCCCAGGGACAAGAAGCATTTTAACAAGCACAATTACAAAGCCTTTCAGACAGTTTAAAAGTTTAGAAAATTTAATTGTGGCGAGAGTTATACCTATAAATATCATTGAAAGAGGGATGGTGCAAGCACCTAAAGTTTGCATAGGACTTAAAATTGCAGGTGGGAATTTTACATTAAAAAGCATTACCAAAAACCCAAGTAATAAAGAAATTGTGCTTGGGTTTAAAAGTTTCTTTAACATATTTTCGTGTTTCTTTCCTGTGCACTTTGCAATAGAGTATACAGATAAAACCCATATTACAGTATCATTTGCAAGTACATACAGCATGGCGTAATAAAGACCTTCTGTTCCTAAAATTGCGGTGATGATTGGATAGCCCATAAATGTAACATTTCCGCAAGCAGTCAAATATGTATGTGCAGATGCAGTAACGCCGCGAAGCCCTAAAAATTTTGCACAAAGCTTACCTAAAAATATCAAGAAAAATATCAATAAATAAGAAATTATAAGCATTAAAAGTCCGTTTTTTAAACGCTGGGCATCCATATCAAGTGTTGAAAAAGACGAAATAACCAATGCCGGGATTGTAAGTCTTGTAAGAGTAGTAGAAATTCCTTCACTTAGTGTTGGTTTTGTGTATTTAAGGAAAGTGGAAACAAAACCAATTAGTGCGAAAACACCTAAAAATACTATTTTTTCAGTTATAATACTTATGTCTGCCAAAAGAATCACTCCAAGAAAAGTTTATATGTTAATTATAATATAAATACAAATATTTTTCAACAAAAAATAGTAAAAGCAACTATCTTTTGGATAGTTGCTTAAAAACTAATTAACATAAATTGTGTTGTAATTATCATAAATAACCATACCGGGTTTAGCACCTGAAGGTTTTTTTACATTTTTGACTGTTGTGTAGTCAATGGGCGTTTTGGCACCGCCTTTGCTTTTTGAGTGAGTGGCTGCCAGCGTTGCAGCTTTTAAAATGATATTGTCTGGAATCTCTTCGCCGTATTTTTTAACAACAATAACGTGTGAGCCAGGAATGTTTTTTGTGTGAAACCACAAATCATTATTTTTTGCAAGCTTTAGGGTAAGGTAATCATTTTGTTTGTTGTTTTTGCCGACATAAATCGTGTAACCGTCAAATTCATATTTGTGCGGCATAGCAACAGCAATCTTTTTCTTTTTGGATGATTTTCCTGAAGAAATGTAACCTTGCTCAATAAGTTCGTCTTTAATTTCAGAAATTTCCGAGTAAGTGCTTGCACGTTGAAGTTCATCATAAACACTTTCGAGATAGGAAAGTTCTTCACTGGCGGATTTTATCTGAATATGCGCTTGCTCTTCGGCTTTTTTTGCTTTATTATATTTAGTAAAATATTTTTGCGCATTTTTTGCAGGTGTTATACTGTCATCTAACTTAATCTCGACAAGTGGCATATCTTCTTTAAAAAAGTTTTCAACAGTTATACTTGAAGCACCACTTTTTATTCTGTAAAGATTTGCGGTTATCAGTTCACCAAACTCCTTATATGTTTCACGCTTTGCACTGTCCAAAAGTTGTTGATTAAAAATGCCCAGTTTCTTTTTGCAACGCTCAATGTTGTTGGAAACGAGTTTGAGCAGCACATATGAAAACTGTGACAAACGTAAAGCAAGTGCTTTTTCGGAGTAATATTTTTCACAAATATCTGAAACAGAATCACACTTGTAAATTTTAAAATCATTGCCATATTGTGAAATATTAATGGCACTGAAATCAAGGGGAGTCCCGTCTGTATTATATATAAGGCAAGGAGAAAAAACATTAGAATTTATGTTTGTAAATATTTCCTCCATAACTTTGTGAAATGGTGAGGTTTCGCACCTAAAAGCAATCTCTCTTGCAGTAAGTTTACTGATTCCGTAAAAATTTTTCATTACATAATTTTCTGGTTCAGGAACGCTTTCTGGAAGTGAAGAAAAGTCACACAATAAAGGATTTTGCTTATCCTGTTTAGGTGGTACATTGTATTTGAGTGCGGGTAAAATTTGCCTTACAGAACTTGTTGAAATATCAATTCGTTTTATGGAATCAATAATGACATCGTTCTCATCTAAAAGTATTATATTGCTATGTTTACCCATAATTTCTACAACAAGTTTCTTTGTTACAATATCCATAAGTTCGTTTCGGCATTCAATTTCAATAATCATAATTCTTTCGAATTCAATCTGATAAATGCTTTTTATTTTTCCAGAACCAATGTGTTTTCTGAGTAACATACAAAACATAGGTGGTTCACTTGGGTTTTCGATTTTTTCGTTGGAAAAATATATTCTTGGATAACTTGGGTTAGCACTTATATATAGTTTCATACCGCCTGAATGAGTTCTTAAAGTAATATAAAGTTCATCTTTTTGCGGTTGATGTATTTTGTCAATTCTTGCATCTTTAAGTTTGTTTTCTGCTTGATGTACAAAACATTTTACGACGCATGCGTCAAAAGCCATATACTCCTCCGTTATTTGTTTAACATATGTTGTTCAACATAACTTTTAATAAGTTGTGCAGCACCTTCAATGCCAAATTTGTCGGTATTTAAACATAAATCATAAGTTGCAGCAGCACCCCAGGCGTTGCTTGAATAAAAGTTATAAAAAGCTGCTCTTGATTTGTCAGTTTTTTTAATGAGAGTTTCAGCGGCAGACTCTTTAATTTTCATTGTTTCCATAACACGTTTAACTTTTGAGTCTTTGCTTGCGTGAACAAATACAGAAAGTTTGTTTGGGTGTTCATTAAGAACATAGTCTGCACATCTGCCGACAAATATGCAAGATTCTTTCTCAGCGATGTCTTTAATTATGTTTGACTGAATTAAAAACAATTTATCGTTTGTAATTATATCATTAAGATAATTCTGAGATACAAGACCGCCGTAATGCGCCATTGAAAGAGAATACAAAAAACTATTGTGCTTTTCATCAGAGTTTTCAAACATTTGTTTGTTTATGCCGCTTTTTTCTGATGCAAGGTCAATAATGTTTTTGTCATAATAATTTATCCCAAGCATTTCGGATAATTTTTCTGCAATTTCGTGACCACCACTGCCAAATTCGCGACCAATTGTAATAACGTAACTCATAATATACCTCCTTGAATAAATATTAAAAAATCAGATATCTTTGTTAATATCAGTATAACATTTTTTTAAAAACTTAGCAAGAAAAAAATGTATAAAATACACATTGGTGCAAATAATAATGTTAATCTTTATAAGGAGTTGATATAAATGGATATGATTTCGTTGGTGCTCGTTATTATCGGCGCACTTAACTGGGGTTCGATAGGACTCTTTGGTGTTGATGTTGTTGCCACTATTTTTGGAGGACAGCTTTCTGTTATCAGTAGAATTATTTTTGGATTAGTTGGTCTTGCAGGAATATGGTGTATAACATTTTTGTTCCGCGACAGAGATAAAAGGGACACAACATCACACACATAATTATATTTTTTTAACAAAGGTTTTCGCTTTTTCGCGAAAACCTTTGTTTTTAATGTAAAAATTTTAAAAATCTATTTAAAAATTACAAAAAATATGTTATACTATATTGAATACGTCTGTGAGGTGAGGTCTTGAAGAGGTTAATTTTACTTTTAATTGCATTTTTAACTGTTACATTTAATTGCAGTGCACAAGAACTAGAATTACCCATTTTAATGTATCATAACATAAATGATGAATATGAAAATCACAATAAAAACGTTGAAATGTCTTCTCAAGACTTTATCAGTCAAATGACAGCACTTAAAGATTACGGTTACACAACTATCTTTTTTGAAGATTACATTAATTATTTAACTTACGGAACAGAATTGCCACCAAAACCTATTCTTGTTACATTTGATGATGGGTATTTGAATAAGTACACTGTTGCTTATCCCATTTTGAAGCAACTAGGAATGAAAGCAACAATTTTTATAGTAACAGGACGAATGGGTGTTGATGGAGTTGTTACATATCCTCACTTTACATGGGAACAAGCAAAGATTATGGAAAATTCTGGTGTGATTGATATTCAAAGTCATACAAATTATCACGGTGAATTGATTAATCTTTCTAAAAATGATGTAATTTTAGAACTTAGAAAATCAAAATATCTCATCGAAAAAAATTTGAATAAAAAGGTAATAGCTTTGGCATATCCTTACGGATTTTCAAATCAAGTTGTAAGAAACGAGGCAAGAATTGCAGGGTATAGTGTTTGTGTAGAGATTAATGATAAAGTTCCAAAGGTAAATTTATCTACAACTGATCCGTTTAAGCTATGCCGAATAACTGCTCATGGCGGAGTCAGTGGAGAAGAACTTATTAAAATTATTGAAGGAGCAGCATATGAAAACTGATATAATGGGTGTTTTGTTTGATGATTTTGAGGTAGGTCAAACTGTTCATAAAGCTTTAGACGCTCTTAAGGAAAATAAAAAGTTTTTTATAGTTACACCGAATCCTGAAATAGTTAATTTATCTATAAGTGATTCTAGCTATCGAGCGGTGCTAAACAGTGCAGATGTAGTTACTCCCGACGGTATAGGCATTGTTTATGCTTCCAAAATTTTGGGAGGGTCAATTAGAAAACGTGCAGCAGGATTTGATATTGTTAAGGGGATTTTAAGTGGACTGAATGACTTAGGCGGAAGTGTGTACTTGTTTGGTGGTAAACCTGGTGTTGCCAAACTTGCAGCAACTGAGATTATAAAAGAATTTCAAAATATTAAAATTGCTGGCACACATCACGGATACTTTGATGACGACGAAGCTATTATCAATGATATTAATGTAAACAATCCGGATTTATTGCTTGTTTGTCTTGGGGCACCAAAGCAGGAAATGTGGATTAATAAAAATAAATCTGTTTTAAATGCTGGAATATTTATAGGTGCAGGTGGAAGTATTGATGTTCTGGCAGGAAAAACCAAAAGAGCACCTGAGTTGTTTATTAAATTAAATTTAGAGTGGCTCTATAGATTAATTAAAGAACCTAAACGAGTTGGCAGAATGGCTAAAATCCCGGTGTTTTTGTTGAAAGTTCTGTTTAAAAGGAGATTAAAAAATGAAAGTTAAACTCATTCAGTACACTAATGATTGCGAAAGACTTATCGCATCTGGTGCAAAACTTTGCTATTCAAATGCAGATCTTGATTCAATATCTTCAAATTTAGATGATGAGGGTGTTGAGAAATTTTTAAATATGCTTTTGAGTATGGGACACGAAAGTCCGATAGAACACACAACATTTACGTTTGGGGTGTCTGGTGTGAGCCGTAGTCTGCTTGCGCAACTTACACGTCATAGAATTGCGAGTTATACTGTTAAATCTCAACGTTATGTAAAAGAAGGACAATTTGAGTATGTAGTTCCTCCCGAAATCGAAAAAGAAGAGGAAGCAAAAAGAATATACATAAATACTATGGAAATGGAACAAAAGGCATATAATGACCTTACTGAAATTTTATTTAAAAAGCATTATGATGAGTTCATAGCTTTGGGTAAGGATGAGAAAAGTGCAAAAGTTGCAGCTGAGAAAAAAGCTATTGAGGATGCCAGATATGTGCTTCCTAATGCTTGTGCAACCACACTTATAATGACCTTCAACGCCAGAAGTCTTTACAATTTTTTCAATCATAGATGTTGTGAGAGAGCACAGTGGGAAATAAGGGAACTTGCAAACGAAATGTTAAAGTTGGTTAAGGAAGTAGCACCGGTGTTGTTTAAAAAATGCGGTCCTAAGTGTTTGGTTGGTCCGTGCCCCGAAGGTAAGATGTCATGCGGAAAAGCGGCGCTTAAGAGAAAAGAGTATTTAGGAGAGAATTAAGTGAAAGGTAAATTAATTGTTATAGAAGGACTTGACTCCAGTGGCAAGGCAACGCAGGCTGAAAAATTAAAACAACGTTTAGAAAATGAAGGGTTTAAAGTTATGAAAATAACTTTCCCCGATTATGAAAGTAATTCATCTGCATTGGTTAAGATGTATTTAAATGGTGAAATATCAGAAAAACCTGAGGATATAAATGCGTATGCTGCCTCGTCATTTTATGCTGT
>JAEIGA010015248.1_pt1 | contig 11703 bp, 9 predicted proteins | sample 9270691 | NCBI WGS metagenome assembly JAEIGA01 (sample SAMN17057246, study PRJNA624740) | gut metagenome | biome: biome; isolation source: fecal sample | host: Bos grunniens | place: China: Xizang | collected 2019
CAAGGGGTGGCATGACGCTGTCATCACCGGAGAAGCTGGCAGCAAGGTAATCACAAGCGAGACAGCGAATTTACCTGCCAATCCTTCCGTTGGCGACTTTGCCTACGTCAAGACGCTTGACATTAGCGGAACAGCACCCTCGCAGACTGAAACGCCAATCGTGAAGATTTACGTTTGCGCCACGGCGGGCACATGGAGTGACAGCGGAAGGACTTTCAACCCAGCCTATGACCAGTCGTTTGCAAGCGGGCAGCAAGTCAACGAAGTGAGTATCGTTGACAACCTTGAAAGCGACAGCGCGGATGATGTGCTTACCGCAAAACAAGGAAAGGTGCTTGGACTTCATGCTATTGGAGGACAAGATTATGTAAATGGATATATTTATGATTTAAACTCACTTACTGTTGTACGTTTCAGATTTACAGCAACGGGTTTTTCTGAGGGAAGGAGTTATGAAGTTGTAGTGAGTGAAGATAGAGGAAGGAAGATTTGTTTAAAGGTAAATCCAGATACAACAACGGCAACATCTTTATATTATATTGGTTTTTCGGTAAACCAATTGACGGATGAAAGTCAAATCTCAGATTTTATTTCTACTCCAGTTAGATTTTATGATGGTGATATATTTGAAATTCCATCTACGGCAAATTATATGTACATAGTGAGAAATAGGTATGACAATTCTTCTGCTACTGTTGCCACAGGTTCAATATCTAAACTTATAAAATTTGATTCTTATAAAACTTATGGCGGTGTAAACACTGTGAATCTATCTAAGAATGGTGAAATTTACACAACCAAGGTAGAAGCCCGTTCACTTGTTCCTGCTGATATGAAATTTAAAGCTGTTGAATTGCATTATATAATAAGTAGCGGTTGGGTAAATGAAAGTTTTGTCGGGACTGATTGGAATGATGAAGAATCATGGGTTGATATTAACTACGAAATAAACGAGATAAAAACCGATTTAGATGAAATTAAAAACGAGTTAGATGATTTGGGAGATTTGTCTTCTCTCACTCAAACAAATAGTTGTGAAACAGTTGAGGTAAAAGAAGGTTTAATAGCAACAGACGGAACTTTTTCAAAAAGGACTGGTTTTTATACTCGTTTTCTTTCGATTCCAAACACAGAACACATTTACAAAGCAAGTTTCAGAAAAGTAAATAATTCGGCATCAGCATACAGTAATAATGTGTCTGTTGCTTATTTTGGTGCAAACGGGTTTATTTCTTACGATTCTGATTATTATCCTACAAGTGCCGGTGGTACAGTTGAAGATGCTATTTTACAAATACCTAATGGAACGGCAAAGATTGCCTTGTATGAAGGGGATGGTAGCACTCCGGCTACAATTACTTATGACACCAATTTCGTAGACAGGTTTGAGGATTTAGAAAAAGATTGCAATAGCATACCAAAAGATTCAATTGGTTATACCATAGAACTGATTTTAAAACAAGAATCTGGTGCTATTAAAAATGATGGTACTATTGACGATACTATTGCAAATCGCGTTGTATTAAGTTTTGCAGTCAATCAAGGATGTCTTTACACAGTAGATGTCAACTATGTTGAAGCATCAAATGAAAACTGTGTATCTATTGCTTACTATGATAAAGACGGAAACTTTATATCTTCTGAGTTGCCACACAAAGTATCTGATAATGATGGAAGGGTTCTACGATGGAATCACATACCAAATATCCCGTCGAATGCCTCTATTATGAAAGTGTATCGCAGAACAACTACACTTAATTCATATGGTTCGATTCTTAGAAGATACTCTAAACCGTCTATGCTTTTTGGGAAAAAGCTGTGTGTGATTGGTGATTCCATTTCAACGCAAGGTGTCTACCTGACTCCTTATATTCGTATATCACCAGATATGGTTGGTCAAACTATACAAAGCTATGTGACAACCGTAGACGTTGACGAAACATTGAATGTTGGAGGTATTAGCGTAGATACCACAATGGTAGATGGAGAACTTCATTCATTTACTCCAGTTTTAGCAGATATTGGAAAATCAATTGGAAAACCGAGAAGATATGGTAATAATGATTCGGTGTTTGTTTGGCAACAAGTAATGGCAAGAATTTTAGGATTAAGAGTGGTTGCTAACGCATCGTCGTCTGGTGCAACTTTGACATCGGCAAGGGAAAACAGAAGTCTTGAATATAAAGGAATTGCAGCTTGGAGATCATTTACGATTGAAAGATGTTCTGACGCTTCACCGATTGACTATTCGGTAGAAACACCAGACATAATTGTTGTTTACAGAGGCTGTAACGATTTGTCCTATACTGATGATAGCAATAATACCAACTATCATCTTAAATTGGATAACTATGATTTAATGAACGGCTTCAATTATGCCGCTTTTGATAATGATAAGATTGATGGATATTATCAATTTGTACAAGCATATTACGCTACAATCAATAAGTTAAGGGCAAGATTTCCTAAAGCTCTTATTGTTTGTGCAACACTTAATGTTTTCAAAAGAGTGATATATGATTTATGGCCGACAAGGAATTATGCCTACACCTTACCCGATTTCAATAACAAGATTAGAGAAATAGCAGATACTTGTGGCTGTCCAGTAATTGAACTCGATAAAGATGGAATCACTTTCCAGAATTGCTACTCTGAGGGATATATAACTGATAGTACAACAACACCGACACACCCTAATCAAAAAGGTCATTGGACTATGGGAATAAAAGCCGCAGCAGACCTAAACTATGCCTTATCTACTAATGTGTTTAGTTTTAATTGATGCAAGAGCGCAACATAATAGCAGGCTTCACAGTGTCTGTGCTGTCACCTTTAATTGGGGATGGTAGGGGATGCTTGGAATAAAGAGAAAGGAATTTCGCAACCTTATAAACCCGAAGCGGCACGGGAAAATGCCGCACAATAAACACAAAACCGAAAAAACGCCTCTCCATTTCCGGAGGGGCGTTTTGTTTTTTTTTTTACGTCAGTGTTCAACGTTTCTTCTTGTTTTTTCCCTTATATTTGAGGGAGCACTCGTAGATGTTGTCATCAGTATCGAGCATGAGGAACGAACCGTTTTCCTTCAGTTGAATTACTTTGATTCCGTTAAACGGTGTGTGCCCTGTTTGTTTATTCTCGTTGAGCTGGAGTTTTTTGCTATATTCGGCGAACTTCGTCGACACGATGCTTTCCACGATTTCAGAGATTTTCTCGTAATCAACTTGTACTGTTGCTCCAGTGTTAAAAATGGGTTTGTTTTGTTGTTTTTCCTCAGCGCGTTTTTTGTCCGCTTTGTCCACACGCTCCATAATCTTGTTAGCTTTCTGAATGCCGGCGCTTGACTGGAATATTTTCTCTGTGAACTCGTCGATATCGTCTTTTCCCACATTTGTGTTGATAAGCGGGTTGGAGAGCATTTCCTGTAGGATTGCCGACGGCATCTTGCTTTTCTTCACATTTTCCTCGATACGTTCCCTTGTGTCGTCTGATAGGTTTCCTGACTCAATTTCCTTCATTGTCTTGATAAGCAAATCGTTCCCGGCGTTCTTTTTTTGATCGTCGCTGTCGTCATACGCTCCGTATACGGCTTCGTCCAGTGCTTCCACACTCATTCCCATAACTGGTGGTGCTGAGAGGTTTGTGTCCACGTGTTCGGCTCCGTTGGCTTGCAGTTGTTTGTATATTTCTAATGCGTTGTTGTAGTCTGCCATTTTCTTTGTTTTATTTTTCTATTGAATGTGGGATGAAGCGGTTAATTTTCCAAAAACGGGTGTTTTATTTTTTCGGAATACGACTCAAGTCCAGTTTCTCCGGGTTCTCGAGTTGTTTTCTCAGGTAGTCCATAGCGTTTTCGGTGTTGGTTTTCCTCAATGGTTTGTTCGTGTACTGGTTCTGTGTTTCCGTACGGTTGAGTGGTTGCTGTGCCGTCGGTTTGGCTTGCTGGACGTTTTGTGTTGTGGTTTTCGGAGTTTGTTTATTTGACGGTTTGCGGTTAAACTTTGACAAGTCAATTTTCTCTGGGTTGTCCAGTTGTCTTCTCAGGTAGTCCATCGCGTTCTCCGTATCCGTCTTCATTGTTGGTTTGTTCGCGTATTTTACACCCAAACCAACACGCTCCTTCTCCCCTTTAACGTCCTGTGCTGTTTTAGGTTCGTTTGATGGTGTTTGTCCTGTTGACTTCATGTATGGTTTGAGTCCGTCTTTCATTTTGTTTATAGCGTCCTGTTTCTGAGCTGTCTGTTTTTGGGTGGAACCTGTTTTGATGTTCGTGGATGTAGTTGGTTGGTTGTTTGTCGGGACTTCAACTGGTGTGTCACCGAACTTCGCTACTTTGTACACCATACTCATTGAGTTGTCTCCATTGGGATTAAACTCTCCAGTTCCGGGAACGTCTGGTGGTGCGTCAACCGTTTGACGGGTTTCGTGCCATGAGATTATCCTATCCAGACGGATGAGTTTCCATCCGGGTACGAACGTTGACGTGTCCCCTTGGTATTCGAACACACGTATGCATGGGTTGCCTCGTTTTGTTGTGCCGTATGCGAAGACTCCGCACAACCTGTTAGCCGTGGCAATCCAGTCGCCGTGGGTGTTGTACCGTATGACGACGAGACGGTGGTTGTCAATGGCTTGGCTTATTTTTCCTTCGGAAGCCTTTGCCTCTTTAATCACCTGTTTGCATATTTGTCCGAACCAGCTCATGTAGTCCTATACCAAATGTCTGTTTTTAGATTACGGTACGAAATATTGTCCTTCTTGTCCGTTGAACTGGACATCACCGTATGGGTGCGTGGGATCATATTTGCTTTGAACCATAGCCTTATTTCTAGCCTCGTTGTCATCCTTGTTTCCGGCGTGACTTTCGTAAGCTGTGTCGAAATTCGAGTAGTTGAAAACATTGATTGGTGCGTTGCAATCAGGGAGCCAAGCGCCGTGTCCTGTGCTTCCTGTTCCTTTACCTCTACTATCACCATCCGCATTAGCATCCGGGTGGTTTGCTGAGTATTGGTTGTTGAAATTGTAGTCCGAGCGTACAATCTGCTCGTTTCTGGCTTCGTCGGAGCGTTTTTCCAGACATGTTACCTCTGCCATTATTATATTGGTGTTTATTTCTTATTATTCCTTCTTTTGTAAATAGTTCCGAAACTGGTTTTCTAATACTATTATCTTGTGTTTTGTGTTCTCGTTCAAAGACGTCGAGAGTTCCTTAGCCTTCTTGCTTGCGGTGGTTGGTTCCCCTACTTTGAGTCTTCCGTTTTTCTCGTGTGTTTTCCTTTCCGTGTTACTCAATCCAGCGTCTTTGTTTGCTTTTTTGTTGTCCTTAACAGATTTTGTGACTTGTTTCAGAATGGCGTTCACCCAGTCTGACATTTCCTTACCGCCGTAGAGTTTATAGTCGTCTGATAGTTCTGTACCTTTGTAATTGTCAAAGAAATTCTTTATTCTTTTCAATTCTTCCGTTGATACGCGTTCTTGTTCCGTGAGCCACTTCAAGTGATCGTAACCCTTGTTGGCTTTGTCTCCGTCTTTCTCCTCATACGACTTCAAAGTTTTCTTGAGGTGTTTCATGACACCTTCCGGAATCGGGAACATCTTTCCACGGAGTTCGCTGTTTTCCTCGTTCAAAAACACAATCATTTCTTTGCACCGATTTTTTTCATTGTTTCCCTCTTGTAAGACGACGGAAGGTTTTTCAACCCGGCGTTGTCAATAATATAGTTCAATACCATGAGCTGTTTTTTTGGTGTAAGTGTGTTTGTTTTCAATGCGTCAACCAGTTTGTCCATATAAATCTTTACGCTTCCAGGGATCTCGTTGAAATCCCCAAACTGTTCGTAGTTGGCGTCAGCATGGTTGTATGTGTCTTCAACACCGTCGTTGTTTGAGTCTTCTTGGTTGTACAAGTCGCTCATTTCGGCTTCCATCATAGGACGTGCCATGTTGACATAGTGGTATCCATAACCGAACGGGTAGTTCTTGCACATTGTTTTGCCGAGTCTGTCACCCGTCAAAGGTTCTCCACCACCATCCACGTCGTCCACGTAACCGTCAGCCACAACTTTCGAATCGTGAAATTGTCTCATTGGACTTGCAGAATCGGTTCCGTTTGGGAAGAGCATCTCCTTGAGCCTTGTTTTCTGTTCCTCTGTTATCTTAATTGTTTTCATTTCAGAGCTATTTATGTTCTGTTAATAAATAGCATCGATGTCGAACATTTTGAACCATAACAGGCTTACGTTCAAGTGCAAGTTATCCTATAAGGACTACTGGGACTTCCATCTCCATTTGGGTAGGGAGTACGGGAGCGTTTTACCTGGCATGCAGGAGGAATGTCTTGCGGCTTACATTGATACAACAATACCTGAATGTTTGGTTAAAAAACGTTTATATTCTGTAACGGAATGGAAAAAAGCAAACAATAAAGGTTTACTATTAAACAACTATGGCATTACAAGTGTTGACAATGGTGGCACATATTTTAATTCTCTTTCCATAACAGATGAGGAATTTGAAGAGATTTTTTATCACACAATATTGGAACGTGAAGAGATTTATAAACAGTTAATACTTTCACCAGTATTTTCCAATTTACAAAGACACGACTACAGTCTTGAATATGTTCACAACGATTGTGGACGTTTTGCCAAACTATACGGTGGATTCTACCAAGGATTCTTCAGAGTAGGCGACGGTTGTGAGTATTCTGTATTACCTTCTGAAATCGGAAACGGCGTGTCATTGGAATTCGAACTGTTTAGGAAGGATTTCAACGATTATGATGTGTCTAGAACCCTGAACGCCACTTATCCAAACAACAAAGGTATATTTTTCTATTGGGGAACACGCGCTGAAAACAAATGGGCGCGTTATTATGGTGATTTGTGTGACGAAGAAAAGGAACCCGACGAAACAACTGGTGAAACGAGTGACGGAACACCTTTGGATAAGCCTACCTCCAATCTTGTTATATCAGATAACAAGTTCCTCATTTATACAAGGACTTGCGGCGGACACACTGTTTTGGATGACAAGGAAGGTGAGACTCCGAGTGTGAAAATTGACGTAGAGAACACAGTCTTGCCCGACAACCCATTTCTTATTTACAGTAGGGTGTGTGGTGGAACGACGGTTCTAAACGACGACGAATATTACAAGGAACACGCCGAACGATACAACATATATTCAGACTTGTGGAACAACGCACTGGCTTTCCAAATAACTGACGACGGTAAAGTCGGATACAAGTATCTCGTGAAAGACTGTGACGCCGAAGATCCGAGCTGTTCGTACAAAATATTGTATGAGTTTTCCAAAACGGACAATGTCCCGTATGGTGAGTGGGTGAAAATACACGTTAGAATAATGCCAGTCGGAACCGAAAAAATGCGGATGATGTTCTATGTCAACGGACGTCTGGTTTTATATTCAAAGGAAATGCCACGCATTAATATGCGTGAACTGGCTGACTCTTCAGATAAACAGGAGGGTGTACCATTCAACATTTCTTTAGGAGGTGGAACACAGGGATTGACTGATGTGGTGTATGAGGATTGGAGAATGTATGATGAATTTCCTGTTTATCCGCTTGAAAAAGAATTTGGTGGCTCATTTATAGGATACTTCAAATCGTTCAAATTTTATAATTGCCAATTGAACTATCAACAGATAAACGAAAACGCGAAAATAACAATGCCTGTTTGTAAAGATAATAAAATATACTGCGGCGCTCTGGTATTCAACACGAAACCTTCAAAAACACCTATAACTGAACAGGGTGAAGTTATTAGAATGTTGAATGAATATTCACAAGAAACCAGGGAAATATCTATTCGGCTTTTGCCAGACATATCCAAGAAATACTTGAGACTGGTTGTAGCAGCACCAACATCGTGTAATCTAACACTAACCTCTGCGGTTGACGGAATGTCAGGAGTTCCTTCTGAAACATTCTCTGGAGAGGAACTTTTCAGACAGTTCAACTATACGGAGATGCAACTTGAAGAAGGTGGAGAAATGTACGACGTGTGGTACTATACATACGCCACACGCCCAAAATACAATAATATAATTTCAATTACCCTAAATGGATACTGAATATAACAATATAATCATTGACCAGACGGTTTCACTTCCGTACCCGTTCGGAGTACACAAAGCGTTTCCGTTAGATTCTCGTTCGTTTTTCACAAACTTGGAGGATGCACTAGAAGCTGTACACGACGCCGTGCAACTCACAAGGGTTGGTGAGTCAATGTTCATGCTACCTAGTGAAGAAAATGGTGGTGCGGATTCCGTGTACTACTATGGACAACCTATTGCTGTTTCGTCTGGTGACGGATTCACTGCTGATTTGTATCTTGTTGTAAAAACAATAGACAGAGACGGCGGTGAATATGGAACGTTAAAGAATGTATGCTATGGACTTGACGAAAATTATTTGAGGAAAGACGAAGTCGAAGAATACCTGAACGAGATTGTTGAATCATATGTTAAGGAAAGACTAAACACTGAGTGTATTACTGATTATCTTTTTACAAACGCTGTAGACGACTGCGGACACACAATACCTTCAACAGGTTTATATTCGTTCGGAATCAAGGAAGTTGAAGGGTTAATCCAACTCTGTAATGAAGCCAAGAAAGTGTTGTCGTTTGATCCAGATATACCGTACGACAAGAACACGAACCCGCTTGCCACTTTGCAGAGTGTTTCAACGAGGATACAGTCACTGAAAACGGAACTGGACAAGACGCTTGCTTGCATCAAGAAACAACTCAAGAACAAGGTTGACAAAAAACGTGGTTATGGGTTGTCACAAAACGACTTCACGGACTGTCTTCTTGAAAAACTCCTGAGTATCCCAGAAATTTCACTTGACGGAGACAAGTTTACAATTAACGGAAAGTCGTTCAAACTTGAAGAATGGGTTGAAATATTCGACTACTATATCGGTTGGATGAATCTTGACAGACGCGAGGATTTCCTAACCGTTTCAAAAGACGAACTCGTGAAATCAGTGAAAGACACTGGATATGTACCTCCTGAAGGTAAACTATACGGACCAAAAACAGCGTGTGGTTATAACACGTTCTTCTTCATGAAACAGAAACGTTTGAATATTGATAGCTCGGTAAAAGGAAAATATTCAGAATGGGTAAGTGAAGAACTTCCGTCACCGATACGCACCTACATCCCATCAGTCATACATCACAACGACGTCATGATTAATGACACAATGTACGACGTCTATGGGTTGCATACATATTACCCAAACAGTGCGGACACTGTCCAGATAGCATTTAACCTTACCCTTTTCGATTACTACGTCGGCTGGATGAAACTTGAGTCTAGAAACGATTTCTACTCAAAAACAAAGGATGAACTTATTTCACACGCACAGTTTGGTAACTTCGACTCAGTTTACCATGTCTATGACAGAGAATACCTGAACGACAATCTGTTTTACCTAATGGTGAAAGATACAGTTGAGTTTGATGTTCCTGTTGAAATCGACGGAGAAACAGACCACTCAAAATTCATGTCGTTTTTTGATAACGGAGGTGAACTTTATGGTTTGGAATCACCAATTGCGGCAAGGATTTCTTCTGTGATGGAACACGACACGATTGACATTGACGGTGTAACATACAGGGTTTACGGTGTACACACCTATCGTCCGAATAGCACGGACAGTGTGCATATTGTATTTTCAAAATGACGGATAATTATTGATAAATTGAAATTTAAAAATGGCTCAAAACAATAACGAACTAGCAACCAACATAACAGCACGTATAAACGTCATGGAGGCGGTGCCTAACATCGACATCAATTACGGTCCATACAGCTCGGTACACGAGGCGTATACAACACTTGAAGCAAACGGGGCTGTTGTTTTGGGAATGACTGTCGGAATAAAACCGAACGACTCAAACACGATACAAGAGTACTGGTTCAAGAGCGGGACAACTGAAGCCGACTTGGTGGAAAAGCTCGCTGACCAGGCAATCGCAGCCGCCCTGTCGAACCACACAAGCAACACGAAAATCCACGTTCCTATGACATATGGCGGAACAACCACAGCAATCACAAGCTTCAAGATTGAAGGAGAGAAGATGACTATCACTGTCGGAGCTTCCGAGTACGCGTTCCGTTTAACGGAGTGGCATGATATTCCTGACTTCTATGTCTTATATGGAAACGTGACATACGAAAATAATACGTGGAAAGTGAAAATTAACAACACGTGGGTTGATTTTTCGTCAGTAACAGGCGAAGATATAATGACACTGGCAATCACTCAACAAGAAAGTGACGGTTATATGGTTCTTTCTGAAAAAGAAACATGGCACACCACCAGCCAAGGTGACGTTCAAGTTGATTATCATAAATTTATCGAAAATAACACCAATGTAAACGCTATGTTTGTCTTGTATAAGTTTGATTTCTCAAAATGGAATTTTGCAATTGTTTCAAACAGTTTACAAAGCAGTTATATTTACAACATTCAAACCAGTGTTAATGAATTTAACCCAAACATGGTGAGAAACAATATCAAAATTGGTGAAACAACATATTCTGTAAGAGTTTACAGAAATTTGGATAGTTCAAATCTTGACAATAATGAATTCGGAATAAACTTTAATAAATAAAACTATGTCACTATCAATAACAGATAATATTTCAGTAAACAAACGTGTAGCTAATATTGACACACATTACGGTCCGTATAACGATAAAGCCGCCGTTATTACAGCATTAGTCGGAGATGAGTCAAGAATCTTGGCAGAAAATGGGTTAACTGTCGGTATAAACGAAAACGGAGAAATTGTGGATTATGTCTTTCAAAACATAATGTCTGGACAAACACCAACAACGGAAAACTTAATTAGAAAAATCAATGATACCAGAATTAACGTTTACCAAGGTAACAATGATTCAGATCAGAATAAACAACTTCTTGGTTATTTTACACTGAATCAGAAAGCCGACGGTAGTATCGACATTTACATCCCGATACCCGATGTTGACGTGGATCAAACATATGATGCATCAAGTACTAAACCACAAAGTGGTACTGCTGTTGCTGGTGCAATTGCGAATTTCATTACAAAAGTAACTTCAGCAACACAGAACAACATCCCTAAATTCGGAAGTGATGGAACCTTGGCTGACAGTGGGTATAACTTCAATAATCTTGTTTTTATGGGTTCAACCGTGGAAAACAGGGAAGTATCTGTTGAACCAGAAGAATCTCAGGAGACAACCGAGGAATAACACAAACACTGACGTGGAATTCGAACGCTCTCGCTAATTGTGGGGGCGTTTTTTTGTTTTTCGGACGTCTGACTATTTATGCGGTGTATAATCATTAAACATTTAATAACACAATGGCTAACATAATCAAGCAATTAACGAACGCCCAAGGTAGTGACGTCATTCACCCTGTCACGTCCATCGACGCCCTCACAACCCCGTCCATGGGGGGGGGGGGTAAGTTCCTGACAACCAAAGAGATAGATGGTGAGATAAAAGTGGTGGACACTGAACTGTCCGTGGACGACGTCTTCCAAACCGTAATCGTCGGGCAAACCACCACTGGGGAACCGGGGACAAACGCTACTGTAACGAACTCCGGCACCGGAGCAAACGCCGTTTTGAATTTCACCATACCAAGGGGTACTGATGGACAAAATGCCG
>JAEIGA010015249.1_pt1 | contig 11703 bp, 24 predicted proteins | sample 9270691 | NCBI WGS metagenome assembly JAEIGA01 (sample SAMN17057246, study PRJNA624740) | gut metagenome | biome: biome; isolation source: fecal sample | host: Bos grunniens | place: China: Xizang | collected 2019
ATTGATACACTTGCAGATGCAGTTCAAATAACCCTTGGTCCGAAAGGTAGAAATGTTCTTATAAATTCTCACCTTACAAAGGACGGAATTACTGTAGCAAAAGCAGTAAATTTAGAAGATTATGTAGAAGACGCTGGAGCAAAACTTATAAGAGATGCTTGTTCTAAAACCTGTGAAGATGCAGGAGATGGAACTACAACATCTACTGTTTTAGCAAGAGCAATTATTTCAGAAATACTTAATAGTAACAAAGATCCTTATATTATAAAGGAAGAAATTGATAGAGATGTAAAGACTGTAGTTAACTTTATAAAAGAAGTAAAACAGGATGTTGATTTAAATAAGATTAAACAAATCGCTACAATTTCAGCAAACAATGATTCTGAGATTGGAAACTTAATTGCAGAAGCTTATTCCAAAATAGATGGGGAGGGGGTTCTTACAATGGAAGAGAATAAAGGTTCAGACACCTTTATTAAGGTAGTTGAAGGAGAACAAATTAATAGAGGATTTCTATCTAAGTTCTTTATAAACAATACTGAACAAGAGGAATGTGTTCTTATAAATCCAATAGTTTACTCTCATAAAGGGACTATCTCTAACATTAAAGATATTCTTTCTCAATTAGAAAAAGCAGTTTCAAGTAATAGAGCAATCTTAATTCTTACAGAAGGTATTGAGCCAGAAGTTCTCGACACTATTGTAATGAATAAAGTTCAGAATCATTTAAAAGTATGTGTTGTAAAAGTTCCATTTGAAAAACTTATGGATATTACAGAATGTGAAAAAGCTACAATTGACTCACGTACAACTACAATAATAGCTCCCAACACAAAAGCTAGAGTAGCTGTTATTTATGTAGGAGCTAATACTGAAACAGAACTTTTAGAAAAGAAAGATAGAGTTGAAGATGCTATATGTGCAGTTAAAGCGGCTATTGAAGAAGGCATAGTTCCCGGAGGTGGTTGGACATATTTAAATGCTTCTAAACTTCTTGATAGAGGAATTATTAAATCAGCTCTTCTCGCACCTTTAAAGGCTATTCTTAAAAATGCTGGTAAGGATTCAGATGCTATTGTTGAATGTCTTTTATCAAATCCTGAATATGGGTATGATGCTAGAGACTCAGTATATTGCAATCTTTTAAAAGAAGGAATTATAGACCCAGCTAAAGTGGCAAGAACAGCCCTTGAAAATGCAGCTTCTATAGCAATAATGTTTTCACTTATTGAATGTGTAATATGAGTGCAGGAATTTATATGAATAATGGTATACTTGCTTATTCTATGGATTTAGAAAAGAAATTAAAAAGACGTAAGCAAGCAGTAATTATAGAAGTTTATAAAGGAGATAATCCTACAGAAGAAGAACTTCAAAAGATGTTAGATAAACATAATAAGAGAACAGCTCCTGAAGCTAAAATAGTCGAAGAAGATAGACCTCTTAAATACAGATGGAAACACATTTCTAATGGACAAACCATCACAAGTATTTATAATCATCTTAATAATATTCCTAACATTAATAAAGAAGAATGGATACCAATCGAATAAAATACACTGCATCACAACTTATAGAAGAAGTTGCGTCATTTATAGAATTAGTAGAATCAAAAGACCTTACAAATGAACAATGGTTTATAAATTTTTTAGACGAATTAAATGAATTATCTATCAAACATTAACAACAGGATAGTTAATAAAATAGGAATAAGAGCAGATTTACTTTTACATTTTGAAGTGTCTGCTCTTATTTGTTTATTACTATGTATTTTCCTCCCATCTTGGGTTGCAGGACTTATTACTCTTGCAATAGGAATTGGTAAAGAGATTTACGATAAATACAAAATTACAGGATTTGATTTATGGGACTTACTCGCAGATTTAATAGGTATATTAGTGATTTGTTAATACGTTTACAAAACATAATATATAATGATGTCGATAACACTCCTATAGAAGAATATTATTTTAAATAAGCTTTATGAACAAAGATCTGTATAAAGTAGATTTATTTCTTCTTAAACTATTACCTATGATAATGGCGTTTAGCTATATAATAGCTCAATATGCCACATTATTTAATATAGGGTCTGGGTTTATATTGGTGTTACAGATAGTAACTCATTATTTAGGATTACTATTAGCACCTATGATGTTTATGCTCATATCCTCTAAATTATTTCAATTCTGTAATTATCATAGAATGTTTATATATTACATATTAGTAATACAACTAATGAATATTACTAATTGGTATTTCAAGATTCCTATTAGCAATCTCGCTTATAATATAACTCAAGATGTCATCACAGTAGGATTCCTACTAACAGCACTTATAATGTATATAAAGAAACGAAGACAAATAAGACTATGCAACAAAAATGCCGAGCCTAGCGATTAAGCTAAGTTCGGCATTTTCTATTTTCTTGTTATTAATTTTCTCTTATTTCTTTTTATCAGGAGTTATTATTACTTCTGGTAAAAAATAAGAGCCTCTTTTATCTTCTGGTATATTAAGAAAGTCATCTAAATAATATCTTTGATATATTTCAAAAGGAGTACCTCCTACCCATTCAGCGACATTATCTCCATGTTTTCTTGCCATTTTGGTATTGTAATCCCAAGTATCGTAAAGAGAAATATAATGTCCTTTTTCGTCAAAACCTTGACTTAGACTTGCTCCACTTAAATATGGTATATTTAAAAGTTGTGCAGTTTTTCCTTTATGATTCATATCTAGTTGTTTATTTTCAACTCCAGACATATAATCAGTATAGAGTGGGTATATAAGGTTTTCAAATTCATCATTTGTTAACAGTGGCTTAATTTGATAATAATTAGAATCAATGTTTGATGATATAGTTGGTTTATATTCCGATTTTTCCATCGTATTGTATGTTTGGGGAAAACCTAAATATATATTCAAAGCATCTCTATGCTACTTAAGCATTTCTAATCTTCTAGCATTATCAAAGTTTCTAAATTCTTTATGACTTAATTCTTTGAAAGCATCAAAGTATCTTGTATTGTCTATATAGTCTTTGTGATTATTATAATACTCTTGAACTTGATTGATTCTTTTTTCAGGGGCTCCTTTTTTGTTAAAAATAAATTGTGTTATAGCATTTAAAACTCCCGATGTTCCTCCATGCATCGCATCTCCATGAACTCTATCATTAATTCTTTTTGCTATCAACTTCTTTATTTTTTGCTAATTGGAGCGTTCAATTGACCCTGACGGATTCTAACATTTAGGTATTAATTTCTTTTTACTCATTTCGTTTTACCATATACAAACCATTACCATTACCTTTAGGAAATGTTAAAAGTCCTGGTGTGGGTCTTAATCCAACAATTCTCTAATCTATTTCAAATAATTTCTTTTTCTTCTTATCTTCTTTTTTACTAGGAATAGGATTATCATTAATCTAATATTTAGGCAGAGGGTTATTATTTACTGGACTACCTTTGGCATGTTTTGGAACTAATCGTCCTCCTTGTTTTTCTATTATAATACTTGTTGAAGGTAGAACATATCTTACTCTATCATACCACTATGTGAGAGGATTGAATATCATAGCTTCCGAGTTACGCGTGTCTGCTCCATCTGTAACCTTTATACGCTCCCAAAAAGGAATTTTTCCACCGGGAAGACTTGATCCGTTTATGTCAGAACTAGGAGTTTTAATAATACGTTCCCAAAACTCATTTCTGTAATAAGGTCTGTTATGCTGATACCACACTTTAGTAGATTCTCCTTTGCGAGGTCTTAACATTAAATCAGAATCAATCTAAGCATAATCAAAATCATTATCGAGAGGATTATTATCCTAATGTATACCAGTTGTTTTTGGTAGTAACATTTTCTATTTACCGGTTTCATCTATATAAGTAGTGGGAGCTGTTGTGAATTCTTTTTCATACATATTTTTTAAATTGTAATAAAATAATTCCTAATCGTCTGTACTATTAAACGCACGGCGTAATTTTAAATTTTGTATAGGCTTTTTAAGCTACTTTAAAACCTATCCTGAAACAGGTAATCCTAATCCTAATAAAGCTAAACTCGCATTACCCCATTCACCATTTTTAACAGAACGACCTAAATCTACTACATCAGCAACAACATCTAAACCTGGAATAAATCCTGCTCCTATTAAAGCTAAATCAACTTTAGTTTCTGTAGGAACTTCATCCCAATTTTCTTTAGCATTCTCAGCTAAAGTTTTTTCAGGACGTTTGCCTTCTATTACAACTTCTGGTAATCTAGTATCTACTTGTCTTCCGTATTTATCTTTAGCGTATTGTAAAAACCATTTATATTTTGGGTTATTTGAATCTGCCATATACATATAAGTCATCCAATCCCACTCATTTTTGGGCATTCCTACATATTCAATAGGGCCGGATGGAGTTTGAAATTTCTTTATTAACTTTTTACTCATACTTTCTTATGTTTATGTATTAGTCGTCCTCCTTGGTTACGTTTTTCGGTATTACCAGATAACGCAGCACCTCCCACAACTCCAGCTGAAACTAGACTATGTTTATTAATCCATTCAGCTAATTTCTTATAGTCTGTTATAGATGCAAAAAATTCAGACATGTTATTATCTATACCAGTATCTTCTATATAATGCTTTGCTGCGTATCGTAACATATCTTCTGTAAATTCCTAACTATCATCCGTTAAACCAAAATAATTTTTTAGTTGAGTACCTCTAGCAGAAACTTCAGTTCCATTATAGCCTGTTATATAATCTTCAAAACTTTTTGGCATTATACTTGCATCAATTCCCTAAGGAGGTTCACTTGGATAATGTACTAGATGATCCACTTCATGAGGTTCAACTATTGCTTTATCTGGTGTGTCTGGGACGTATGCTCTTTTATGATTTGCTACAGCAAATCCCGATGGGTGTTCATCGAAAGCTTTCATATAGAAATCGTAAGTGCTTTTATAATCAGGATTCCAAACATCTAAACCCATATTATTAACAGCTTCATCTGCTAAAATCGCAGCATCGAAAGGGTCTTCAATAGCTTTAAAATAATGTACAGACACTTCATCAGGATCTGTATATCTACTGCTATTTGCTTTTAATCGTTCTTTTCCTCCTGTCTCTAAACGTCCTTTAACTAATTCCATTCCATCGGTTTGGCTATTTGGAACTGCGTATTCCGGGAGATTAAACGAATCTTCGTCAAAATTAGGCATTGGTATTTCAACAGATCTACCTATTCTTACAAATCCTTGTGGTTTAGTAATTTTACTACGTAATTTTTTTAATCCCAATTTACCTAAATTGAGCAAATCAATAGCATCTCCAAAAATCCCATAAGCTCCAAGAGCAAGTTCGAATTCTGGATGTACTGGTGTTACAGCTCCTGATTGAGGTTGTTTAGAAGCAATATATTCAGCTAAAGCTGCAGCTTCTGAGTATATTGGTTGCACATCAGTTCTAGGAATTTTAACTCTGGTGGCATCAGCTCTTTCTGTGATACCACCAGGCTAATATTTTTTAATTAATTTTTTCATATATTAAATCTTGTTTGTTTAGGAATAAGTTTTCCTCCCTATTTTTTTACTACGTAATAAGTTTTAGGTATTTTTATATACCCATAACCATCAAGCATAGCAGGTTCAGGTCGCATGTTTTCTGGATAATTTCTAAAAAAATAATTAACATAATCGTTAATACGGTCTACTGTCTACTGGTTGCTTAAAATTTCAACAGATCCAAAACTTTCTCCAGTCTGCGTGTTTCCATAAGTTAACACTCTGTTACCTAATTCATTTGTGGTTTCCTCAACACTTAAAACACCTGCTTTTTGAGCTGCTTTAAGTTTATCAGCATTACTTAGTAATTCTTTTGATGTGTTTAATCTATTACGCATTCCGTAACCATTAACACGTTGATAGCCATTGGAAGGATATTTAACAACATCACCTCTACGAACAGCTTCCGCAATTTTTTGCATTTTTAACGGATACGAATCAACACTTAAACTGTGTGGAGTTATAACATGACCAGAAGTCATATTGTTTCGTACATATTCATCCGCTAAAGCCGTTGTAGTAACATCATTTCCAGTTCTTGGATGTGTTATTGTTCTAACTCCATTTTTAGTTTCAGTAAGATACTATACAATATCATCAGAAGTAATATCTGTGGGAATTTCGATAGCACTAACTCCTGGTAAGGTAAAATTCGGTTCATCGCTAGCTATATCAGACAAGGCGTGTATTCTTTGTGGAGACATACCTAATATATCCTCCTCTGTGAATAAACCTCTAACACCATCAGGTGCTCTAAGTTTATGTTGTTTAGCTAATTCAGGAGTAGCAGCTCTTAAACCTTGATAAGCTTCTATTGGGAAAGTACCATCAAAGATAACGTTTTCATCGTAGTGTAATTGATGCGTTGGCATATTATACTACATATTTCTTCTAAAATGATCTACTATAGGTTCATATGCGGGTAACATAGCATTAGATCTAATAGCTTCTTCTAATAAAGCATTGTTACTAGGATTCCATCTCCAAGATCTAAATGCGTTTACTAATTCAGGATTTAAAGGTCTATACTATGGTCCTAAACGCTAAAATGCATTAGATAATTCAGGTATTCCGGAATTTAAAGCATTGTAAACTTCATACATGTGGCTTGTTGGGTTTAAATATGCGCGTAACATCCTTCTGGGATCTGCATTATGTATGTAGGGCAAACCGAAATAACTTAACACGTTAGGTAAGTCAGCATCATCAATAGATTCAATATATCGCATTAAACCATAGTCATCTCCTGAACCTAACTATGTTAACTATGTTTCTATATTTTCTGGTAAGTCAGTTACCTAATAATCATTTCCTAATATTCTAACAGATCTTGTAGAAGGGGTGGTAGGCTACTATGTTAAAGCTCTAGCTCTAATCAAATAATCGTCTAATGCATTTAAATCATCCATGTAATTACCAGTAGGAGTTAATCCAAAATATCTTAATGTTTCAGCTACTTCTGCTGATGGTATATGTGTTGTAAAATTACGAACATTGTGATTTGCATATTCTGGACGTAACCATTCTCCTATACGATACTACGCATTACGTTGTAAAGGCATGCTAAGTACGTTTTCTCTAGTTAACGCGCTGGGAGAAGTTGGTATGTTTAAATCAAGAACATCTACGGCACTAGGAACAGGCTAAGTTACATCAGTACCGCGCTAAGTACCTGCGTTTATATAAGCATCCCAATCAAATTCAACAGGCTAAATACGTGGGGTCATACCATGTACCGTAGCCTCAGCTATGTTCTAAGGAGAAATTCCCTACAAAGCATTGTCTAAAGCGTTATTCATTCTATAAGCCCCATAAGATATTCCAGGTAATAGAGCAGAACCAAAAGATAATCCAGCCATTCCCCAATTACCAGTAGCGGCATTAGTAAAACCGTCTGTCAAATCAAACATAGTATCAGCAGCAGCTGGACCTCCCATGAACATGGCAGCCGCTGCAGCGTTTAAAGCTGCTTGTAAGTCCTGACCAAGTGCTTCTTGATTTTCGTTATTTTTTTGTGTACCAGCATAAGATAGATCAGTGTTGCCGTTTAAAGTTAATCCTCTGTACATTGGATTTCTGCTGTTTGATCTTTTAATTTCTTTACGTCTTTCAGTGTGTGTTCTATCATATTTACCTTCTTCTGGTTTAGATGATTCAGATTTTGCCCAATTATCTAAGTAATCTTGATAACCGTTCCACGACCATTTACCGTTTTCATCAGGTAAATCGTATGTATAGCCGATGATTTTATCTGAGTTTTTAGAAGTTAAATAATAAATATCTCTACCATCTCTGTGTCCTCTATAAACTCTACCTCTTCCGTTTCTTCTTTTTAAATCCGAGTCAACCTAATAAACACCAGTAGTTTTATCGTTTATATGTTTTATAGGGGCTGCTACCTCCACTTCAGGAAGCATTCCAGAATAAAACTCTATTGGTCCTGCTGGTTGTTGAAATTTTTTGATTAATTTACTCATTGGTTAAAAAATTTATTTTCATTATCAATACGTTCATTTCTATTTTTCTTCTTATACTCAGCCTACACCAATTTCTAATATAGAGGGCTATTTCTATCAAACAACGCACGCATCGCTTCTAAGTTTTCAAATAGTGTATTAGCTACATAACCTGGTCCTAAATTGTAAATAGCACTAACTGTAATAGCATCATGCTTTGGAGAAACAGAACCTTCAATTCCTGTAGCTTTTTGTGCATACTCATATCTAGCATTGGCAGACTCGTTGGCTTTATCTATTGCTAAATGACGCAGCAAACGTTCATCTTCCTCTGTAAGATATTCATTTCCGTTTTTATCTTTCTTTACTAATAAATCAAATCCTTCAGTTTGATTTCTATCTACCCCCATTCCAAACTAATCAGTGTCGTAACCCTTTCCTTCTGGAGGAGCATACCATCTACGATTTTTAGCATCCCATCCTACACTATCAGGATTTTCAGATGCATTAATTAATTTACCTGTGGTAGTTAGATCCCAATTTCTACTAGGAGTACCTAACTTACCACTTGGATTCTAAAACTTTTTAATTAATTTTTTACTCATTTGTTACTAATTTATTATTCTACTAATCCAACAGCGTCCGTTGCATTTCCTAAAAAATTAAATCCCTTAATTATTAAATCATCCCATTTAAAAGTAGGAGTAAGTATTTCTGCTACAGGTTCTCCAAAGTTAGCAGCAGCAAAATCAACATTTTTTGGAGTGGGTTCATCTATTGCAGCAGCAACATCAAACACAATATCTGGTGCCATCATAATACCGCCAGCAACCGGGTGATAATGTGTTACAACACTTCCTGCTAAAGACATTCCGCTAGCTACCTAAGAAGGTTTTACGGAAACATCGTGTATTCCCATACCATAATTATTGAGAAGTTCGTTAGTTTTGTTGTAGTGTTCTTCGTACGTATTTCCAAGTCTTTGTCCAGCAGTCCAAGTTTGTAATGCTGTATCATTGACTAAATTAATATTCACAGGAATCTAAAATTCTTTATTTGCAAATTTATTTATAGGTTTAGCCAAATTTTTAAAAAAATTCCTAATAGATTGTGGAATTAATTTCACATCATTATCAAACGTTATAGGGGAAACGCTAATAGGAGCACCTTTACCATATTTAAATGTTACCTCCTTTTCAGACGTAACTGCATCGCTAGATTGGCTCTTTCTAATTAATTTCTTTTTACTCATTTTTTCTTCCATATATTAGTTACTGAATCTATTCCTAATAATCCCATAATACCTAAAATAAAGGTATCCATTATTTCAGGAGCTTGTTGATTAATTGTTGTACAATACACAATAACACCTATAGACACTAACCAACCTAAAACCCCACAAACACGTTTAGAAGAAATTCCTGATTCTCCTCTAAGCATTGATTTTATAAATTCTTTCATACAGTCATGTTTTTATAAGCATTCATTCTATCAATAATGGTGGTTCCATTCGCATCTCCAACATGTTTTCCTGTAAAGAACTATCTACGCATTCCAGAATATCCAGCTAACCAAGCCCCAGCCATAAGTTCCCAAATACCATAACCTCTTTTTGCAGCAGCACTTAATAAAGCATGATCTTCAGAGATTTGTTTGTAATTTTCTTTAGCTAAAGATATAGCAGCCATTGTCTGTAATTTAGGGTCTTTTACATACTACTCTCTAGTAATTCCTTTAATTCCAGTATAATATTCTAAATAAGTATCTTTAATCTAATATAATCCAGCATGTGTCGAATTGCCTCTAGGATTATTCTACCATCTTGATTCTAAACCAGCAATTTTCGTAAGAAAAGTTCTAAACTGTGTTTCTTCCAATTCATCATACATCTCATTAAAAGCATCTAAATCTTTTTGTTTAAATCCAGTAAGTTTATTACCCTTAAGTTCTCTGGAATTACCCTAATCTATATTATAGGGAATTTCAATAGCATTTGATTGCTGTTCAGATTCTTGAGGCTAACTTTTTACTTCAGATTCTTTATAAAACTTTCCAAAAGGATTTATGTGCTAAAACCAAAACTCAGGTTTAGTCAAATCAGATAAAAAAGAATCATAAAAAATTGGAGATTTAGCTTCTTTTAAAGAAGTTTTGTGTTCTAATTTACTCATATTTTAATATAATTTATTAAGCATTTTATACACATTATAAAACGTACTTTATTAAAATGTTTTGTATAATACTTTATTTATATAATATTTCTTTCTTTTGTTTTTTACAAAAATATTACTATATTTGGATATTACAAAATATTAAGAAGCCTTAATTAAATGTTTATAAAAATTCACGCATAAGAACTTTAATTAACTCATCTTAAAAAGATAAATTAAAAATTAATGAATTTAGATTGGCTTAAAAAAATCTGGGATTTCATAAATGGACTTAATTCACAACTTAAAACAGCTATTATAGTTATAATGTTATTGGGAATTGGTTTCATGGGAATGAAATATTATAACCAAGAAGTTATAAAAGATTACGTTGAAGTAATTGAAGACCAAGAAAGAGTTGCTGAAGAATATACTTTAGAATTAGCTCCATTTATCAACGAATGTGTTTTAGAAATCCAAAAGAGCGACGAAGATTGTAAAAATGTTTTACTTTTAAATTACCACAATTCTAAAAAGAGCTTACAAGGATTTAGATATTTGTATTTAAATTGTATTACAGAAAAACCAAAGGGATTAGATTCTGAACCTGTAAAAATGTATTGGAATGAATTAGAGTATATTTATTACGAAGATGAAATAAGTAGAATTCATGACAACGGTTCTTTGTTAGTAAATAATGTAGATTCTATAAAAAACTCATTCCCTAAAATTTATAGGAAATTAATGTCATGTAATGCTAAAGCAGCATCATTCTATCCTATAGAGGGAGTTCGCACTCCAATAGGAATGATTATAGTTTTATATAAAGAACCAAACAATTTACATGATTCAGAATATATAAATAATGTATCTCCTTAGATACAAAGATTATCAACATTATTAGATTATCCAAATATTAAACAAGCAATACACTGATAAATGATAATTGATAAACAGAATGGTGAAATAGCATATAATGATGCAGCTCATTGTTATTGGAATGTTAATGATGATGAAAAGTACATATCAGTTACAACTTTAATACATTCATACACACAAGAGTACGATAAAGAGTTTTGGAGTGCTTATAAAGCTCTTGAAAAACTACTTGATTCTGACAGTTGGAAAATTGAAAAGAAATCATTATTAGCTACTAAAAAATTTAATAAAGATATTCTTGAAATGTACGATATATCTGAAAATGACTTCAATCAGATACAACAAGATATATTAGACCAATGGTCAGAAGAAAATCGAAAATCTTGTGAAAGAGGTACCAAGATACATGCAGAATTAGAGAATTCTATGTACAAGGCTGGTGCTAATGTTTCTTTGAAACGTTTTGGTATTGGAGGAAAATTTGAATGTCGTAAGGATTATAGTGATTTAGATTTAGAGTATGGAGTTTATCCAGAATACTTAATAGCTAGAACTTCTGATGACGGAGTGTTAAGATTAGCAGGTCAGGTTGATTTAATTGTAAAAAACGGTAATGAGATTACAATCATGGACTGGAAGACTAACAAAAAAATCAA
>JAEIGA010015250.1_pt1 | contig 11703 bp, 10 predicted proteins | sample 9270691 | NCBI WGS metagenome assembly JAEIGA01 (sample SAMN17057246, study PRJNA624740) | gut metagenome | biome: biome; isolation source: fecal sample | host: Bos grunniens | place: China: Xizang | collected 2019
AAAGATTTTACGTGCAATGGCAGATGGCGATTCTCATGGATATGATCTTAGAAGTTTGGAACATAGATATTTCTTCGTTGAAAAATTCTATGAAACTGATTTTAAGAAAATAACACCAAGAGCGCCTATGGGGACAAGAGTGTTCGATCTTTCGCAGGTGTTGAATCTTAAAGAAATGCCTGATGTAGAAGTAATGGCAGAAATGCTAAAAGAAAAAACATGGAGTTAGATTATGTTTCAAATATTATGGATAAAATATTTGAACGGACAAAAGGCTACGAGTGTTTCAATGGTAGAGTGGATAAAATGTATGTACGTCGACGTACTTTCTATCCTCTCGAGCCATGTGGAGACGGTAGCCTTGCTGTCAAAGGTGAGATAGAGTATAAGGAGATGCTTATGGAAGATTTAAAAGCAATAATTAAAGAGTTGGAAGAGCAGGAAAAGGAGTTACAATTTGATCATTTTGATTCTCAGGATGCGCTAAAGATCGGTATGGCGTTGATTGAGGAAGCAAAGAATCGCAACAACAAAATTTGTTTGGATGTACAGATTGCAGGAAGACGATTGTTTCATTATTCCAGTGACGGCAATGCAGTAAGCAATGATGTTATGATTGAGAGAAAGAAAAATACGGCTATGTATACAGGGCATAGTTCCCTTTGGGCGCATTACATGTTAAAGAGTATGGGTATGTCTATTGACGAAAAGTGGCATCTTGATCCGTCACAATATGCGGAAGTTGGCGGCGCATTTCCTGTAAGACTAAGAAACTGTCCAACAGTAATTGGTACAATCACTGTGTCCGGCTTTGCCCATACAATAGATCACGGAATAATCGTTGATGTGTTAAGAAACATAATGTGATGACTCAGGTATAATGTTATAATTAATAAAATACGAACAAAAGTGGAGGACTTTATGAAAACAAAAAAGAAAATTTCCCTTGCAGTGCAAATTTTCATCGCTCTTGGACTCGGAATTATCGCCGGCATTATTTTCCTTACTGCAAACAGAGCAGACCTTGCAGTTAGTTACGTCAAGCCATTCGGTACCATTTTCCTGAACTTGATCAAATTTATTGTTGTTCCTATTGTATTAAGTTCTATCATCTGCGGTGTTATTTCCATGAAAGACATCCGTAAGGTTGGATCCATCGGTGGAAAAACCGTATTGTACTATTTAGTAACAACCGCATTTGCCGTTGCTATCGGTATGGTTGTTGCAAATGGTTGTAAAGGATTTTTCCCAACACTTGAAACAACGAACCTGAGTTACGATGTTTCAACAGGAACAAAGTTCATGGACACATTGGTTGGTATTTTCCCATCTAACTTCATCAATCCAATGCTCCAGGCCAATATGCTTCAGGTTATTGTCATTGCATTGTTATTTGGTTTCGGTATCATCATTGCAGGTGAAAAAGGAGAACCACTTGCCCAGGTAATCACCAGCCTTTGCGATGTAAGCATGATCATTATGGAAATGATCTTAAAGTTATCTCCAATTGGTGTATTCTGTTTGATCACACCGGTTGTTGCAGAAAATGGTCCAAAAATCCTTGGTTCATTAGCTATGGTACTTTTGGTTGCTTATATTTGTTACGCTATTCATGCGATTGTGGTATATTCAAGCAGTGTAAAAATTTTAGGCAATGTAAGCCCAATCAAATTCTTTAAGACCATGGCGCCGGCAATGGCATTTGCTTTTTCCAGTGCATCTTCCGTTGGTACGTTACCTTTAAACCTTGAATGTACTCAGAAGCTCGGTGCCAAAAAAGACGTGGCAAGCTTCGTGCTTCCATTGGGTGCAACGATTAACATGGATGGTACCGCAATCTATCAGGGCGTTTGTTCTGTTTTCATTGCGGCATGTTTCGGCATCGATTTGACATTCTCTCAGATGCTGACTATTGTACTTACAGCAACTATTGCTTCCATTGGTACAGCCGGAGTTCCGGGTTCCGGTATGATCATGCTTGCCATGGTGCTTCAGAGCGTTGGACTTCCAATTGAAGGCATCGCTTTAGTTGCCGGCGTTGACCGTATTTTTGATATGGGACGTACAGTTGTGAATATCACAGGTGATGCGGCTTGTACAGTTATTGTAAGCAACATAGAAGATAAAAAAGAAGCAAAAAAGAACGGAATTTAATCTTTAAGAAAAAGTAAAAGTTAAAATAATTAACCGCATGCTTTCTGCACGTTTATTATTATGTGGAGAGCATGCGGTTTTTCACTTGCAAAGTTATTAAATTTAAATGCTGTTTCCTGCGAACTGAGTCATGTAGAGTTCGTAGTATTTTCCTTGCTTTTCAAGGAGTTCATCGTGATTTCCAATTTCCACGACTCTTCCTTGATCCATAACGACAATCTTATCTGCGTCACGTATGGTTGATAAACGGTGAGCAATGATAAGACTTGTTCTGTTCTGCATAAGTTTCACCATAGCATCCTGGATTTTCTTTTCCGTTCGAGTATCTACAGAAGAAGTTGCTTCGTCCAGAATCAGAATTTTAGGGTCAGCCAATACCGCTCTGGCAATGCTCATTAACTGACGCTGGCCATGAGAAAGTCCTGCGCCGGCCTGCTTTAGGAACGTTTGATATTTCTGCGGAAGTCTTTCGATGTAACCTCGGATATTGCTCAAGGAGGCTGCGCTTACCATTTGCTCGTCGGAAGCATCCAAGTTGGCATATTTAATATTATTTTCAATAGTATTGGAGAAGAGAACCGTATCCTGCAAAACGATTGCAATATTATCTCGTAAAAAGCTTCGCTTCATGTCCATGATATTGACGCCATCCACTAAGATTTCGCCACTGTCAACCGGATAGAAGCGCATCAGAAGATTTACAACGGTGGTCTTTCCACTGCCGGTAGAGCCTACCAATGCAATTTTCTGCCCAGGGGCCACTTCTAAATCAAAATCATATAGAACCTGCTTATCAGGAACATAGGAGAAATTTACATTACGAAAAGAAATTTTGCCTGTGAGATTTTCAAGTTCTAAACTGCCGCAATCATCTTCATCCGGCTGGTCTAACAGTGCAAACACACGCTCCGCACCTGCAATGGCAGTCTGGATGGTTCCGTATAACTGAGCGATTTCATTAATTGGTCTGGAGAACTGCTTCGCATAAATGATAAATGCCGAAACAATACCAATGGTAATGAGTCCTGTATAAGCAAAATAACCACCAAAGGCTGCAACGATTACGAAGCTGATATTGGAAATACAGTTCATAATAGGTCCCATGGAGCCGGCAAGCATTTCTGCCTTGATAGCAACCACAGTAAGCTCGTCAGATGTCTTATCAAATTCCTCGATTACATCGCTCTGCTTGTTGTAAGCAACAATGGATTTGTATCCGGTGATCATTTCTTCGGAGTGACCATTTAACTGCCCTAGAAGCTGAGAACGCTTACGATAAATCGTTCTCATAAGCTTAGATAATTTTTGGGTGATCACTACGGTAAGAATAACGCTTATCATAGTGATAAGTGTTAACTGCCAGCAGTATGCAAACATAATGGTTACGGTACCGATAATAGTCAGCACACCGGATACCAGAGAGCCTAAACTCTGTGAAATAGTAGTGGATACGTTCTCTACGTCATTTGTCATACGGCTCATGATATCGCCATTGGAATGAGTATCGAGATATTTGATAGACAAATAATCGATCTTTTTAAATAAATCATGACGCATCTTTTTTACGATATTCTGGCTGAGGCGTGCGGCCATCAGGGATTGTCCCAAGGTAGACACCACATTGATTGCGTAAACAGTTAATAATGCAGCAACGCAGGAATACAAGGTTTCCCAGGATTTGTCCTTGATTGCGTCGATGGCCTTACCTTGCAAAGACGGAGCCAGCAATCCCGCTATAGTTACACAAACTACCGCGGTCATTAATAAAACCAAAAGTCTGCTTTCTTTTTTGAAATATTGGAGCATTCGTACCAGAGTGTCTTTGACATTTTCCGCATGTTCTGCAGATTGTCCTAAGCCTCTTCCGGGGCCTCCGCCGCCCGGTCTCATACGGAAGCTTACGGTGGGTGCAGCATTTTTGCTCACGCTTTGTGTTTCTGCTTTAAATAACGGGCCGTGACCGTCTGGTTTATTTTGAAATCCTTTCGGAAGGTTATGTAATTCGGTCATAAAATCTATTCTCCTTCCTTTAACTGTGATTGGTAGATATCCTGATAAATTGGGGAAGTCTTCATTAATTCAGCATGTGTACCGATTGCAGAGATTCCACCGTTATCCAATACCATGATACGATCGGCACCTTTAATAGAAGCGATTCTCTGTGCAATGATGATTTTGGTCATGTCCGGACATTCTGCTTCTAACGCCTGATACAATTTGGCTTCAGTCTTTAAATCCAATGCACTTGTAGAATCATCAAAAATGAGGATTTCGTGTTCTTTTAATAAGGCCCTGGAAATAGAAATTCGCTGTTTTTGTCCGCCGGAAAGAGAATGACCGCCCTCCGTAACCAAGGTGTAATAACCATATGTTGTGTTACAGATGAAATCATCAGCCTGTGCAATCTGCGCAGCTTTTTTGATTTCCTCCGGTGTTGCGTCTTTTTTCGACCAGCTGATATTTTCTTCAATACTTCTGGAATAAAGTTCTGCTTTCTGAAGTACGATTGCAATTTTTTCACGAAGAGCTTTCAGCTCGTATTCTTTTACATCCATACCATCAATAAGGACTTCGCCTTCTGTGGCGTCGTAAAATCTTGGAATCAGATTCACGAGAGAACTTTTACCACTTCCGGTTGCTCCGATAATAGCCAATGTTTCTCCGGAATTTACTCTGAAGGAAATGTTTTCTAACACATAATGCCCATTGCTTTCCGGATAAGAGAAGCAGACATTTTTAAATTCGATGGTTCCATGTTCGGTTGGCGCTTTACAGCTTTCCCCATCCACAATCACATCCGGCAAACGTAACACTTCGTTGATACGATCTGCAGAAGCCTTGGCCCTACTGAATGTCTGGAAAATGTTTGCCATAAATGTGATTCCGTGAAGAATCTGTGCAAGGTATGTAATGGCAGCCATGGTGTTACCTGGTGTAATGGAGCCGCCTGTTTTCACTTCAAACCCACCAACCAGAATAACTGCAACAATACAGAGGTTGAGGACAATATTCATACAAGGGCTCATGAAAGCAAGTAAGGACTGCACCTTTAAGTTCTCATCGCATAAAGATTCGTTGGCATCATCAAATCGCCCCAGCTCATAATCTTCCCGCACGTATGCCTTTACAACTCTGGCTCCGGCAACCGTTTCCTGCATAATATTATTGATACCGTCCAGTCGCTTCTGAACTATAGCAAACAGCGGAGCTGCTTTTCGAAGGAAGAATACGATAAATGCCAAAACGAATGGAAGACCGCATGCCGCAACCAGCGCAAATTTCGGTGATTGGCGGTATAACATAAAAATACCACCCACAAACATTACGGAGTTACGAATAAGTCCTCTTATGGACATCATAACCATACGCTGTACAAAAATAACGTCACTGGTAAGACGAGTAACCAGGGAACCGGTTGAAATCTTATCGGTCTGTTCAAAAGATAAATTCATAATTTTTTTGAATAAATCTTTTCTAAGATCATTCGCAAAGCCTTGTGTTACAATGTTTGCGAAAACGCCACACAAGATTCCGCAGAAACCACCCAAAATAACCGTGAGGATCATCTTCAATCCAACGGAGATGATCAGGGAAATATCACTTTTCAAAACGCCGTTATCTACGATGTCAGCCATCATATCCGGCTGAATTAAATCCATAGCAACTTCACCTACCATACAAAGTGGTGCCAGAATGCAGAAAAACCAATATTTTTTCAGGTACTTTAACATGATTTTATCCCATCTCTTTCTATTTTATTTTTCATAAATTCATTCTTGATGCTCTCTATTCTATCACAATTTTTCGGATTTCACATTAATAATTATCAAAAAAAGCAACCTTTAATCCGGTCGCCTCTTTTGGGAAAAGTATAAATTGTTTTTTATAATGTTTATTACATTGGTTTTTGAATCACGTTCGTTTCCACTCCGTTTTCGGTAAAGAAATCACATACCGCTTTGAAGTAGCCGTCATTATCCACCACATACACAAGTCCGTGGCCGGCGTTAGGAATAGTCACCAGACGTTTTGGTGATCGACATGCAGCGTACAATTCGCGGCTCATGTCGCATGGGACAAAGTCATCCGTCTCCCCATGGAAGAAAATGACCGGAAGTTTGCAGGTTTTCATGGCTTCTAATGGAGTGTATTCCTCCAAGTCAAAATGCCCGAAAAGTCTTGCACCCAATTTAATAAACGGATACACCAAACCGCCGGGAAGATGCATGTCACCGGCGCATTTTTTTATGATTTCTTTTGCGGAGGAAAAACCGCAATCTGCTAAAACCCCAACGACATTTGAAGGAAGTTCTTTGCCGGCAGCCATAAGAACGGTGGAAGCGCCCATGGAAATACCGGTCAGGACAAGTTTTACATCCGGACCAAATTGCTTCACAGCAAAATCTATCCATGCAAGGCAGTCACGATGTTCGTTAATACCAAAGGTGATAACATTACCTTCGCTGCCGCAGCTGGTACGCTGGTCTACAAGTAAAATGTTTCTTCCAATAGCAAAGCAACGTTGGATACCGCCGCTTAGGTCTCGTTCTGCACTGCCGCGATAGCCGTGGAACATGATTTCCGTAACGGCACCTGGGGCATATTCAAAATATTTGGCATGGAGTGTTAAATCATCAAAAGATTTAATATAAAAATCTTCATTCTTAAAACCACGGGCTTCTTTAATCCATTTTCGCATCAGGTGGTGATATGGCTCGTAGATTTCGCCCTCCGGAACAGGAAGCTCGTTTGAAGGAACTTCTTTTCCGCGAGGAACATAAAATACGATTCGGAAGCAAACGTAGGATATGATTAAAATAAGTATTGTAAGAATAAGTGCAATGATTATAAGCTTGGGAAACATTTTTGAGACCCCTCAATTAAAAAATAAAATTGTATGATTCCGATGTTTTTACTACTGCAGCATAAACTTTCGTATTACTTCGCCTACACCGCCTTGATTATTGTCTAATTCAGTTACATAACCTGCGTATTGCTTAATATCGTCCGGTGCATTTTGCATGGCAACACCTAATCCTGCAGCTTCAATCATAGGAATATCGTTTTCCGCATCCCCTACTGCAATGGTATTTTTCATAGGAATATCCAGATAATTTGCCAGGAAGCGGATGCCGGAACCTTTGCTGATTCCTAATGGAACAAATTCCAGGTATGCATCGGAGGAAAAGAAAATATCCACTTTTCCGGCAGACCAATCTGCGAATACTTCGCGAAAATCTGCTAATGGCTTGTGGGCGAATCCGTCTGCGATAGCAAGAGTCTTGCATGGTTCCTCATTTCCCAGCGCTTCAAGCACATCAGGAACAACTTTTCGGTCTGTTTTCGTGCGTGCGGAATAATCGCGGCCCTCTTTCGTATCCTGATAACAGAGAACAGACTCATCAGAGTAAGTCTGCATATAAATGCCGTGTTCCGCTGCTTTCTGGAAAATATATCTCACATATTCAAGTGGCAAAGTCTGTTTGAAAAGAGTCTTTTGATGAAAAATATCGTAAATCAATCCACCATTAAATGTAATTGCATAGCAACCTTCGCGTTCCATGTCCAACACATGGAACAATTTTTTTGCACTGCATAAAGGACGACCGGTACAGATGATTACTTTGTGTCCGTTTGACAAAGCCTCATGAATGGCGGACAAGTTATATTCCGGAATGTTTTTATTGTCATCCAACAAGGTTCCATCTAAATCAAGAAAAATCATTTTTGTGTTTTGATTCATTATTCATCCTCCATAAAACGTTCAGATTCATTTAAAAGGGTAGCACATTCGGAAAAAGTTATCAATGGTTCATCTTCAATTTAGTAATCCAAAGGAGAAAATATCCAGAGGGCTGGTTGTATTGTTAAATTACAATAATGGAAAGGAGTAGCATTATGGCAAATGACAAACAAACATTACTGACATTTGTAGTAGGAAAAGCAAACCAAAAAGCTGTGAAGGCTGCGCAGGAGTGGATGACCGGTAACAAGAAAGTAAAAACGCTTTATATTTATGGATCCAGCGGAAATGGTAAAACACATCTGGCAAACGCAGTTTATAAACAGATGCTGAAGCAAGGGGTAAAGGTTCGTATGAGGGATGTGGACAGGTTCACTTCAGAGCTTATTGGGTGGCTTAGATTCGGGGGAACAGTAGAGGAGTATTATAGAAACTATGAGGAACTCGCAGAAGTTCTTATCATAGATGATATTAGAAGCTTCGAAAGCACCCCGGTTGCTGCAGAATATTGTAAGGAGTTAATACGGAGATTTGTAAAAGCAAAGAAAAAAGTATTGGTAACGACAGACTGTAAAGCAGCAATTTATCGTTGGCCGGGCTGGATATTTTCCCGCAAAATTCAAATGAAAAAACCGGATAAGCAGTTGAAGAAAGATATCCTAAGAAAATACGCCGTCGCAAGAAGTTTTTATGTGCCGGAAGGAATTTTGGAATACATTTCCGACCTGGATGCAGATATGACAGAGCTGACGGCTGTATTACACGAAGGGCTAACTTACAACAAAATTTTAGGGGAAAAGTTGAACCGGGAATTGATCGGAAAAATTTGGGATAAGAGAACAAGTCAGAAAAGGAGAACAAAAAGATGATTATTATGCATGGACCATTTACTTACATTGAAATTCCGGATGGAACAGAGATTTCTATTTATTTTAAGGATTATATGTGCGACAAAGACGGAAACCGCTTAGAGGAACGCAGAGAAGATGCTTATGAATGCGGCGACTTAATTATTAAGACGGACCATATTCAGTATACATTTTTGGAAGTTATGGATTGCTACAGTGAATGTATGAGCCTTATTGAATATATTTCCGAACAGAGAGAAGCTCTGAAAAAATATATTGTGATCGATGTAGAAGAAGTGATACCAAGAGCAGCATATGCGGAACTGGTCGTAGAAAAATGGTAAAGAGGTGATGGCGTGTTAAAAAATATTACATATTTTAATTGCAAAGGCAAAAATGTGCAGCAATGTAAAGACACATTGTATTTTAGAGAAAATGGTGAAGATGGTTTTTATTCCTTGGCGGATGGAATAAATTCCGGGGAAAAGTCTCATATAGGAGCGAGGGCAGTGCAAAAAGCCCTCGCAGACTTCTGGGAGCAGTATCCGGATTATTTTTTTACGGCATCCAATAGTGAGATTAGAGCATCCCTAATTGAAATTATCAAAGAAGTTATTTATAATTTAACTAAGGGACAGGAGCGGGATGACGACTATGCGTCTACTTTGCTTGTAGTATGTATTTCCAGAAAGCATGACCAATATAAGTGGTTTCATATTGGGGATGGAATGATTGTAAAAGAGTTGAAGGGCGGCTTGTTAGAAATTGAATCTCATCCACAGAACGGAATCACAAATCAGTTCACGTTTACAACAACAAGTGAAAATCTGGAAAGATATATAAGAATGGATGGAAATACATTACAGGATGTTAAGAGCTTTTTACTTTTTACGGACGGAGCAATGGCATCCTTTTATCGGGAGCGCAAATTGACGGAGAACGGCGAGGAATTTCTGAAAAAGGGAACCGGCGTGTACTATCGTATTTTGCAGCAGTTAGAACCGTCGGATGATTACAGCATGCTGGATATCCGGTTGTAATAAAAAAGGAGAAACAAGATGAAAGAGTATAGTGCAGATTGTTATACACTAAGAGCTACGGTAAAGCTGAGAACTTTGGAAGAAGATAAGACACTGCAGCAGGCCTTACAGGACGGAGACCAGAAAAAGTTTATCGAGATTATGAAGGGGATTCTGGAGAATACATTAACTTGGGGTGACCATATTAAGCGCTACATTTATGATTATATTGTGGGCGGAGACATGGAGAACAAATTTCGTAAACAGTTCAAATGGATTGATGAAGATGGGGTTGCGTTTGAAGGGGTTACGGATGAAAATCGTCGTGAATTTATTAAAAAGGCATTTAAAGATAATGGTATGCGCAATCGTGGAAGTATGAATCCAAAATCCAGCACCACATTGGGAAGTAATTTGACGACATGGCTGAACAGTCCGGTTACCGGTACTACGATCAGCAGAGAAGTATGCTTTTTGTTTTGCTTTGGACTGAATATGGATGAAGAGTCTGCGTCTTATATGCTAGAAGTGCTGCGCCAGCCTGATTTTAATCCGAGAGATTACAAAGAGGCTATTTATTATTATTGCTTGTGCAACAACTTGCAGTATGCAGGGGTATTAGAATGGCTCGAAAAATATGAGAATCTGGAAGTGATTAAGGATTATAAGGACAATCCGGGAACAACGGTGCTTAGAGAACAATTGAAAATGATAAAAGCATTGTGTTTAGAAGGAAAAGCGGAGCGCGTTGCCCAGTTTACGGAATATTTGAAAGTGCTGAAAAGTATGCCTGCAAATGTAAGACCAAGTGAAACCAGAGCAAACGTCTTGGAAGAATGGTGTAAAACTTTCTACAAAGAATATTCCCCGGAAATCAGTGAAAAGGTAGATGCTGTTTTTAAGGCATGGGACACTGCAAAAAACGCAGATGCATACAGGGAGTATGGCGGATGGAGACAGAGAGACATCAGAATGACCCAGGCAAGAATTGCAAGAAATAATACGTTATTCTATAAGGCGTTATTTGAGGAAGAAGAGGTGACTATTGCAGACTTTTTACATGTACTGGAAAATATCAAAATAGATGCTGTTGAAATTCCAGAAGAAGTAAAAAAGATGGTTAGTAAAGAGATTATTACATTTCCGAAATTTACCAAGAAATTTTTATACGAGAGAATTGGTGAGAATCGTACCGTGGATGTAAGCAGAGAAGATATTCTCATGATTGTTTTTATGTATTGCACAATGGCTATGGGATACAAAGAAACAGAAGAGAAGTTTGATTATGAAGAAAGAAAGTCCTATTTTGTAAACCAAGCCAATTTAAATTTGAGAAAGTGCGGATTTGGAGATTTGTATTTATTGAATCCTTTCGAATTATTCCTGGTATCCTGTCTCTTACAGCCGAAACCATTACAATATTTTTTGGCCGCATGGAAGGAACTTAGTTAATAGGAGGAAGAACCTTGTTAGATAAAAGAGTTAGTTTGTGGGATGTACCTATGAGTGCGGCTTATGTGGGCGGCGTGTTATATGTACTGAACAAACCGCCGGAAAGAGGCGCATCCTGTATTGTCTACGATGCCATAAAGCAAGAAGTAGTAGATGGGGAAGTCTTTCCGCAGCGTGTATTATTAAAAGAATTTTATCCTCTGTTAAGCGAGGAGAATGCATTGGAAATCGTCAGAGACGGCAGCGAAGCGATTATCGTTTCACAAAGAGTACTGGATTCCGGAGAGTATGAACAGGCATTAAAGCAGTTTAAAAAAGGTTATTTTACGATACGAAAATTGGCCAATGAGGATCAGGGGGCGGAGTTTTTATCAGTGCCTTCTGAAATGATCGCTGCCAATGGCACATGGTACATAGTGGAGCCTTATGATTCCGGTATTACGTTTTCAGAGCTTTTTCTGAAAAAAAAGCAAACAAAGTCTGGTGA
>JAEIGA010015251.1_pt1 | contig 11702 bp, 10 predicted proteins | sample 9270691 | NCBI WGS metagenome assembly JAEIGA01 (sample SAMN17057246, study PRJNA624740) | gut metagenome | biome: biome; isolation source: fecal sample | host: Bos grunniens | place: China: Xizang | collected 2019
ACAATAGTGGCTCTGCATAAGATAGGTGCAGTAGCAATTCCTGCAACTCATCTGCTTACTCCTAAAGATCTGATTTATCGTAATAATTCAGCGGGAATAAGAATGATTGTTGCAGCAAATGACGAACTTATAATTCAGCACGTAAACGATTCTCTTTCACAGTCACCTACTGTAGAATTTTTAGTATCTACCGGTAGTTATTCAGAGGGTAATTGGCATAGCATGGATAAAGGTATAGCAGAGGCACCTGCCTTTGTGAAACCGGAATTTGTAAACAACAATAGTGATATTTCACTGCTTTACTTTACATCGGGTTCATCGGGACAGCCAAAAATGGTTGCTCACAATTTCCTTTATCCGTTAGGACATATAGTAACTGCAAAATATTGGCACAACGTACATCAGAACAGTCTGCATTTGACTGTTGCAGATACAGGTTGGGGTAAAGCTGTTTGGGGTAAGCTTTATGGCCAATGGATAGTAGGTGCTGCGGTGTTTGTATATGATCACGAAAAGTTTACTCCTGCCGATATACTTACAGTGATGGCTAAATACAGAGTAACTTCTTTCTGTGCACCTCCTACAATATATCGTTTCCTTATTCGCGAAGATTTGAGCCGTTTTGATTTAAGTGCTTTGGAATATTGTACTACAGCAGGAGAACCTCTCAATCCAAGTGTCTTTGATTCCTGGAAACAATCTACAGGATTGACAATTTACGAAGGATTTGGTCAGACAGAAACAACACTGACTATTGCAACATTCCCATGGATGACTCCAAAACCGGGTTCACTTGGTATTCCAAATCCTGCTTACGATATGGATTTGCTTACTCCTGATGGACGTTCGGCAGAAGATGGCGAAAATGGAGAGATCATCCTGCATACTGACAGAAGGTTGCCAATAGGATTGTTTGAATCGTACTATAAAAATCCTGAACTTACAAAGACTGTACATTACGATGGTATATATCATACAGGTGATGTTGCTTGGCGCGATTCCGATGGTTTTTATTGGTTTGTAGGTAGAACTGACGATGTTATCAAGAGTTCGGGTTATCGTATTGGCCCGTTTGAGGTAGAAAGTGCTCTGATGACACATCCTGCAGTTGTGGAATGTGCAGTGACCGGTGTGCCTGATGATGTACGCGGACAGATAGTAAAGGCTACAATTGTACTGGCAAAAGAGTATGTAGATTATCCCGATAAAGAGGCTCTGATAAAAGAGATTCAGAATCACGTAAAGAAGGTTTCTGCTCCTTATAAATATCCGCGTGTTGTTGATTTTGTAACTGAGTTACCTAAAACAATCAGTGGTAAAATACGTAGAGTAGAGATACGTCAGAAAGATGCTGCCAAAGAGTGATAATTTGGTGCTCTAAGATATGTTAAGCGGGTTGTTATAGTAATGATAACCCGCTTTTTTTTTGGTTAAAATGATAATAAAAAACAAAAATCTTGCTTTTTATTATCAAAAGAGATACTTTTACAACTGTATTGCGAATATCGCAATTGTGTTATGTTTTTTATAAATAACGGTCTCTGACCAAAAAATGTATTAATATGAGAAAAATTAAGGGCTTGATGTCATTTGGCGTAATGCTGATGGCTGGTTTGTTGATGGCTGCTTGCGGTGCATCAGGTGAAACAAAAGAGAAGAAACAGAAAGGTTTGGTACTTCCGGAGGGTGATAATGCAACAATGGTTGTTGATGGAAGTTATACTACAATCACATTCCCGGATGAACTTTCAGCTGAAGATCAGGAACGTTACAACACTGACTTTGTAGGTTATATTATGAGCCTGAACGGAAAAATCAATGTAGAAGGAAGAGAAATGAATAACTATCCTATTTACTACTATCTGCACAATCAGGGACAGTGGTTGTTTAAGGGTGAATATGAAAATCCTGCAATCATAAGCGTTAAAGACATTAAGATGATTAAAATCTCTAACTATCCATTACGTTTAAGAGAGTTCAATACTCAGATGCCTCTTTTAGATGGTTCAAAAGAGAAGAAAAACGATCAGGGTTATCAGGATGAAATCCTGTTTGGCAGTAACAGATATACTTTTGTTGAGATATTGGTTAGATAATAGGTTTAAAGAGTATAAAAAATATGAGGCTGATCTTTTTAGAACAGCCTCATATTTTTTTGTTACTTATCAGTCAACCAGCTCCATTCCAAGACGTATGGCCTTTTCGTTGAGTGGCAGATATTTCCAATTTCGTTCTGAAACTGAATGTTTGATACCTTCCAATACGTGATCTACCTGTAGAATAGGGCGTATCTTCATAAATGCACCAAGCAGGAACATATTGGCAACCTTTGTGGCATTGATTTTGGCAGCCTCTTCAATAGCCTTAATAGGATATATGGTTATATCTGTTCTGGTAGGTTTACGTGTAATGGTACTTGGAGTGTAAATGAGAATACCACCCGGCTTAACCATCTGTTCAAACTTGTCCATTGACTGCTGGTTCAAAATAATTGCGGTACTATACTGCTGAAGTATAGGTGAACTAATACGTTTGTCGCTTAGAATTACAGTGACGTTTGCAGTACCACCACGAATTTCAGGACCGTATGATGGCATCCATGATACTTCAAGACCTTGTGTCAAACCTGAATATGCTATGATTTTTCCCATTGAGAGGACTCCTTGTCCTCCAAAACCGGCAATAATTATCTCTTCTGTCATAGTTGTAGTCTTTATCTTGGGAGATTCATATCCATTACTATCTTACCATCCACTTTCATATCACCCAACGGATACTTCTTGAACATGTTTTCAACCATCCAATCGTTTGCTGCCTTAGGCGATAGACCCCAACCTGAGTTACAGTTAGATACAACCTCTACTATAGATGTACCCTTTTTGTCACTTTGGTTTTCAAATGCCTGACGCAGAGCTTTCTTCAGCTTTCTTACGTTGGCAGGTGTATGAACAGAGTGACGTGTTACATAATGAACACCGTCAAGTTGTGCTAACAACGGAGTGATGTTCAAAGGATAACCCATGGTTTTTACGTCGCGTCCGCGTGGGCAAGTAGTGGTCTTCATACCTTCCAATGTGGTTGGCGCCATCTGACCACCGGTCATACCATAAATACCATTGTTGATGAATACAATAACAATGTTTTCGCCACGGTTACAAGCGTGCATGGTTTCTGCAGTTCCTATAGCTGCAAGGTCACCGTCTCCCTGGTAAGTGAATACATACTTTTCTGGAATTACACGTTTGATACCTGTCGCAACTGCACAAGCACGACCATGTGCTGCTTCTACAACATCAAATTTGTAAAAATCGTATAGGAATACGGAACAACCTACAGGTGATATGCCTACAACATCGTGTTCAATGCCCATCTCCTCAATAACTTCGGCAATGGTGCGTACCACTACACCGTGTCCGCAACCCGGACAGAAGTTGAAAGTGGCATCAGACATCAAACGACTCTTCTGATATACGAGGTTTTCCGGTTTGATTATATCTTTAGCTTCCATTTCTCTCTTTCTTGATTAAAGGTTGAACTCTTTATACAATGCGTTCTCAATCTCTTCTGGTGAAGGTACCATACCACCTAATCGACCAAAGAAACCTACAGGTTTACGTCCCTCTACAGCAAGTCTGATATCTTCAATCATCTGGCCTGCATTCAATTCAACAGACATAAGTCCTTTAACGCGGTTCTCCTCTGCCAAAGCAGTGATCTCCTTTGTAGGGAAAGGATACAAAGTGATAGGGCGGAAAAGACCTATCTTGTGTCCTTTTGCTCTAGCTAATTCAATACTCTTTTGAGCTATACGTGCAATGATGCCGAAAGCTACAATGATATATTCTGCATCTTCACAATCTATCATTTCGTAACGTACCTCTTCTGCTTCCATAGCACGATATTTCTCCTGTAAACGAATGTTTACCATTTCGTGCTGCTGTGGCAACAGATTGAGTGATGTTACAAATCTGCGCTCTTTACCTTCAGGAGTACCATTGGTAGCCCAATCAGGATATTCTGCCAAACGTGGACGCTGTTCCGGGAGAACAATCTTTTCCATCATCTGACCTAATGCACCATCGGAAAGAATCATAACAGGATTGCGATATTTGAATGCCAAATCGAAACCTTCTGCAATGAAATCTGCCATCTCTTGTACAGATGATGGAGCCAATGTCAGCAATTTGTAGTCACCATGACCACCGCCCTTAACTGTTTGGAAATAGTCAGCCTGACTTGGCTGGATAGTTCCCAAACCCGGACCGCCTCGCGATACATTAATAAGCAAACAAGGCAGTTCTGCACCAGCCAAATATGAAATACCTTCACTCATCAGGCTAATGCCCGGACTTGAAGATGATGTCAATACTCTATGACCTGTTGCTGCAGCACCATAAACCATATTGATAGCAGATACTTCACTTTCTGCCTGAAGTACCACCATACCTGTTCTGGATTCTGCATCAACCTCCATCAGATACTCCATAACCTCTGTTTGTGGAGTAATAGGGTAACCGTAGAAAGCATCTGCTCCGGCGCGTATAGCTGCCTCGGCAATAGCTTCGTTACCTTTCATCAGTTTAAACTCTTTTTCCATAGTTAATCTTCAATTTTAGTCCTATAAACGGAAATCACTCCGTCTGGACAGATAATTGCGCAATTGGTACAGCCTGTACAAGCTTCCGGGTTTGCCATATAGGCATAATGGTAACCTTTACTATTAACAGGGTCTGACATTCCAATTACCTGTTGCAAACAAGTGGATACGCAAAGTTCGCAGCCTTTACAACGTTCAGAATCGACTACGATTGCACCTTTAATTTTTGCCATTTTTATATTCTCTATAATTTGGTATGTTTTATCTCTATTATCTGGGTGATAGCGATGTGCCGGTTTTGGCTATTTCTGTCAAGTTGACATCATATACTAAAGTTGAATATGCAGGTATGTCTGAAACCTTATCACTTCCATATCCTATAGAGTATGGAATGTATATTCGCCAAATATCTCCAACTCTCATATATTGCAGTGCCGATGCCATACCGTCAATCAAACTTGATACTTTAAAAGCTACCGGTGAATTGATTGCCGGATTAAGTTCCGGAGTCTTGAATGATTGGTCTGCTATATATCCCATAGGATAGTTGGCAGATGGAATCAATCTGGCTCTGTAATTAATTCTAATGCTATCGGTAAAACATGGAGAAAAAGTTCCTTCTCCTTTTTCTACCACTTTACAATATACGTATCTGCTATCTCCCCACTCCTTTTTAGGGTCAAGTTTGAATGAGAGTATCCTGAACATATCGCCTTCTTCTGCATCGTATGGTGCAATAGGTTCAGCCGAATAGTTGGCAACTGCATTCGCAATAGAATCTATGAAATTGTCATTACGCTCTTTCCAATTGGAAAATTCGTTGAACTCTTCTGTCTCTTCGCAAGAAGTGAAGACAAAAGCAAGTGCTATGACAGATGTCAATATGGTCAGAATTCTCTTCATCTTATCTCTTATTTAAGCGTTTTCAATACGCTTGTTATAGAAACCTTATCGGATAGAATAGCGTTCAAATCGCTGATTTTAACACGTTCCTGCTGCATAGAATCGCGATCACGCAATGTAACTGTGCCATCTTCCAGTGACTGATGATCTATTGTTACGCAGTATGGAGTACCAATAGCATCCTGACGACGATAACGCTTACCAATTGAGTCTTTTTCGTCGTACTGACAGTTGAAGTGGAACTTCAGGTCGTTCTGAATGCTGTGAGCAAGTTCAGGCAGACCATCTTTCTTAACCAATGGCAGAATAGCCAGTTTTACAGGTGCCAATGATGCAGGCAGGTGCAATACTGTACGTGTTTCGCCATTTTCAAGTGCCTGCTCTTCAAAAGCAGCAGACATTATGCTGAGGAACATTCTATCTACACCGATAGATGTTTCAATTACATACGGAGTGTAACTTTCACCGCTTTCCGGATCAAAGTACTTGATGTTCTTGCCGCTATATTTTTCGTGCTGTGACAAGTCAAAGTTAGTACGGCTATGAATACCCTCTACCTCTTTGAAACCAAATGGCATCAAGAATTCAATGTCGGTAGCTGCGTTTGCATAGTGAGCCAGTTTGTCGTGGTCGTGGAAACGGTAGTGGTCTGCGCCAAAACCTAATGCCTGATGCCATTTCATACGTGTCTCTTTCCATTTTGCAAACCAATCAAGCTCTGTGCCCGGTTTAATAAAGAACTGCATCTCCATCTGTTCAAACTCTCTCATTCTGAAGATGAACTGGCGAGCTACAATTTCGTTACGGAATGCCTTACCTATTTGTGCAATACCGAAAGGAATTTTCATTCTACCGGTTTTCTGTACGTTCAGGTAGTTTACAAAGATACCCTGTGCAGTTTCCGGACGCAGGTATATCTTCATATTGCTGTCAGCAGTAGAACCCATTTCTGTTGAGAACATAAGGTTGAACTGACGTACATCTGTCCAGTTACGTGTACCGCTGATAGGGCAAACAATCTCTTCGTCCAGAATAATCTGTTTCAGTTCTGCCAGGTTACCATCGTTCATGGCTGTTTTGAAACGGTCGTGCAGAGCTTCTCTTTTAGCTATAATTTCTGCAACGCGTGGGCTGGTTGAACGGAATTGTTCTTCGTTGAAAGATTCGCCAAAACGCTTTGCTGCCTTTGCAACCTCTTTCTCTATCTTTTCGTCATATTTTGCCATCTGGTCCTCAATGAGAACGTCGGCGCGATAACGTTTCTTTGAATCGCGATTGTCAATGAGAGGGTCGTTGAATGCGTCAACGTGTCCCGATGCTTTCCAAATAGTTGGATGCATAAAGATTGCAGAATCAATACCTACAATATTGTCATGCAACAGAATCATACTCTGCCACCAATAGGTTTTAATGTTGTTCTTTAGCTCAACACCTAACTGACCATAATCGTAAACTGCACCTAATCCATCGTATATATCGCTTGATGGAAATACAAAACCATACTCTTTGCAATGAGCAACTATCTTCTTGAAAACATCTTCTTGTGCCATAACTATTTTGTGAAAATTTGTGCAAAGGTACATCTTTATAATAAAATAATGAAACTAACGATGGCAAATTCGGCTTAAAAGTTGTAAATTCGCGTCGATTAAAGGAAAAAATGATGAGTGAAGAAAATAGTAAAATATATACTCCTATGGTAGGTGATGATGGTTTGATACGTCATCATCTTTCCGGAATGTATCAAGGTTGGTTTTTGGAATATGCGTCTTACGTTATTCTGGAACGTGCTGTACCACACTTTATAGATGGTTTAAAACCTGTGCAGCGTAGAATACTTCACTCTATGAAACGGTTGGATGACGGCCGATTCAACAAGGTGGCAAACATTGTGGGCCATACAATGCAGTTTCACCCGCATGGCGATGCTTCAATAGGCGATGCACTTGTTCAGTTGGGACAAAAAGATCTGCTTATTGAGTGTCAGGGTAACTGGGGGAATATATTGACAGGACACAGCGCAGCTGCTCCGCGATATATAGAAGCGCGTCTCTCTAAATTTGCGCTGGAAACATTGTTTAATCCCAAAACTACTGAATGGAAAGCATCGTACGATGGCAGAAACAGGGAACCGGTTAATCTTCCGGTTAAATTTCCTTTGTTGCTGGCTCAGGGTGTAGAGGGTATAGCGGTAGGTTTGTCCAGTAAAATTTTACCACATAACTTTAATGAGATTTGTGACGCGGCAATAGCCTACCTAAAAGGTGAAGAGTTTGCGCTCTATCCTGATTTCCAAACAGGTGGCACTATTGATGTATCAAAATATAACGATGGTGAACGTGGAGGAATGGTTCGTATCAGAGCCAAGATCTCAAAAGAGGCCGATAACAAGACTCTTGTGATATCTGAAATTCCATACGGCGAGAACGTAATGACCTTATGTGAATCTATAGAAAAGGCAGAAGAGAAGGGTAAAATTAAGATTCGCAAGATGGATAACCTTACCGCCGATAAGGTGGAGATAAGAATAACTCTTGCTCCGGGCGTATCATCAGATAAGACCATCGATGCACTATATGCATTTACAGGTTGCGAAGTTCGTATTTTCCCTAACTGCTGTGTTATTGACGATCATCGCCCTTACTTCTTGACAGTGAGCGATGTGCTTAAGAAATCGGTAGATAATACATTGTATCTCTTGAAGCGTGAATTGGAGATAGAACGTGCAGAGTTACTGGAACAGTTGCATTTTGCATCGCTTGAACAAATTTTTATTCAGGAAAGAATCTATAAGGATCAGGAATTTGAACAGGCTGAAAATGATGATGAGATTTGCGAACACATAGACTTTAGACTTACTCCTTATTATCCTCAGTTTGTACGTGAGGTGACAAAAGAGGATATTCTCAGATTGATGGAAATCAAGATGAAACGTATTACCAAATACAATAAGGAGAAAGCAGACGAAGCAATGGCCAGAATGAAGGACGAAGTTGCCCGAATAGATAAGGAACTCTCCAATATGGTTAAGGTTACTATCAATTGGTTTAAGAAACTGAAAGATAAATATGGGGATGCTTATCCGCGTAGAACAGAAATCAAGACATTCGATACCATTATAGCAAATAAAGTAGTAGAGGCAAATCAGAAACTTTACATAAACAAAGCTGATGGATTCATAGGTACGGGCCTGAAAAAAGACGAATATGTTACCAATTGTAGCGATATGGATGATATTATCCTGTTCTACAAGGATGGTCATTACAAGATAGTAAAGGTGGCAGAAAAGATCTTTGTAGGTCCCGGCGTAATATACCTTGATGTATTTAAGAAGAACGATAAACGTACTATATATAACGTGGTGTATCGTGATGGTAAGAATGGAGCATATTATATGAAACGTTTTGCTGCCACAGGTCTTACTCGCGATAAGGAGTACGATTTGACACAGGGTAAACCAAATTCAAAGGTGATGTATTTTACTGCAAACCATAATGGTGAAGCAGAGGTAATCAAAATTACTCTGAAACCGAATCCAAAACTGAAGAAACCTATTTTTGATAAAGACTTTAGTGAACTGCTTATCAAGGGACGTCAGTCAATGGGTAATCTGCTTACCAGAAATGAAGTACAGAAAGTGACACTAAAATCGCATGGCGGTTCAACATTGGGAGGCCGTAAGGTGTGGTTTGATAGAGATATTTTACGTCTGGATTTTGAAGGACATGGAGAGTATCTGGGCGAATTCGATAAGGACGATTTACTGCTTGTAGTACTGGATAATGGCGAATTCTATACAACTGAGGTAGATCCAAACTGCCATTTTGATGCAAATATCCTGAAACTTGAAAAGTTTGATATAGCCAAAGTCTGGACAGCATTGCTCTATGATGGTTCTCAAAAGGGAATGCTCTATATGAAGCGATTCAATATGGAGATTACAGCTAAGAGAAAGAATCTGCTGGGAGAAGACAAAAACAGTAAACTGGCATTGCTTACAGATACTGTTTATCCGCGTATATTGGTGAATTTTGGTGGGGCTGACAGTTTCCGTGAACCACTGGAGCTGGATGCAGAAGAGTTTATAGCTGTTAAGGGATATAAAGCCCGCGGTCGCAGAGTCTCTACCTTTAAAATAGCATCTGTAGAGGAATTGGAACCACTAAGAATGCCCGAAGTTGTAGAACCGGAACTGCCGGAGTCTGCCGATATTGATGAATCTGAAAATGATAATTCAAACTCAGAAGATAATGAACAGTTGGTGCTCTTTGAATAAGAGATTTGGGTGTGTAGTTGTAATCCTGTCACTCTGTTCATTCTTGTGCGCTCAAAGCACAGGTAGAGTGGGTGGTATGCCTGAAAATGGTGAATATCAGACCATTGCTTCATTGGGTGGTGGATATACAGCTATGTTCGATTCCTATCTTTCAGAGAACAGATATTCCGGTTTTAACATTACTTGCACATACGACAATCTCTATCATAGGGAGAATGCAAAACTGTTTGACTATTTTGAAGATGAGTTCCTGATAAATGTCTCCCGTTTGACTGATCAGGCAAAATATTCATACTCTTATGCATTATCATTTGATGCTATATTAAAATGGGATTATAAGTTTTTTGAGAATTCAAAATTTACATTCTATACCGGTCCCGGGTTAGCAACCAGACTGGGTGTTGCATATAACCCCTATAATTCCAATAACCCTGCACAAGTAAAATTTTTTACAATGTTTGCTCCTCATATCGCGGGGGTATGGCGCTTTAATGTGGCAGATTATCCTATGGCATTGAGTGTAAAGAGTACCATTCCATTGGCAGGTATTACATTTGCTCCGGATTACGGACAGTTGTATTATGAGATGTACGAGTATGATGGATATGCAAATTCTATTCGTTTTGCCTGGCCGTTACTTATGCCAACCATATACAACAGAATCTCTTTGGACTTTCCTATATGTAATGTCCTGATGCGATTCAGCTATAATCATAATTATTCGTTCTACCACTATAGTGATAATACCAGTGCTTTAAATAATCATTCGTTAACCATAGGTGTGGTGAGAACATTAAAGGAGATTCGTTATGGTAAGTAAAAAGCATTATATAGTTCTGATAGCTGCCATTATGTTACTTGTGGTATCGTGTGTTCCTGAAAATGAATTTGAGAATACACCAAAAGGTAATTTTAATGCACTTTGGACTATAATAGACGAACGTTACTGTTTCCTGGATTATAAGAATGAAGAATATGGACTGGATTGGGATAAAGTTCGAAAAAAATACTCTTCCAGATTGACATCAGATGTAAATAATATTGGGCTTTTTGAGATTCTTACAGATATGTTGTCAGAACTGCGTGATGGACATGTAAATCTCTATTATACTGCCGATGTAGGCAGATATTGGTCATGGAAGGAGGATTATCCTGCCAATTTCGATATGAAACTTGTAGAAAAATATCTGGGTACAGATTACAAAATAAGCAGTGGCATATATTATAAAGTACTTGACGATAATATAGGTTATCTTTATGTGGGTGATTTTAGCAATACCATAGGTGAATCATCGCTTGATGCTATTATCAGTATGCTTTCAGTATGTAACGGATTGATAATTGATGTACGCGATAATGGTGGCGGCAGTGTAGAGAATGCCAGAACTTTAGCTTCACGTTTTACAAATAAAGATGTGTTTGTGGGCTATATTATGCACAAAACAGGTCCGGGACATTCTGAATTTTCTGAACCGGAAAAGCGTTACGTAGAAACAAATAAATACCACCTTAGATGGCAGAAACCTGTAGTTGTTCTGGCAAATCGCGGTTCATACAGTGCAACAAATTCTTTTGTAAGCGATATGAAGTGTTTGCCATTGGTAACAGTTATGGGCGATGTTACAGGTGGTGGCTCGGGTATGCCTATGTCATCGGCTTTGCCAAATGGCTGGTCTGTGAGATTTTCTGCCAGCCCTATGCTCGATGTTGATGGTAATCATATAGAGTTTGGTGTTGCTCCGGATATTGCTGTCTCTCTGGATAAAGAGGCTGCATTTAATGGCATAGATTCCATAATTGAAGCTGCCCGCAACCATATCAACTCCCTGTTGCAATAACAGCATAAAAAAATAAAGGAACGGCAGGATTTTTTGATTCCTGCCGTTCCTTTTGTCTATATGTAATTTGATTACATCATACCTTCCA
>JAEIGA010015252.1_pt1 | contig 11701 bp, 2 predicted proteins | sample 9270691 | NCBI WGS metagenome assembly JAEIGA01 (sample SAMN17057246, study PRJNA624740) | gut metagenome | biome: biome; isolation source: fecal sample | host: Bos grunniens | place: China: Xizang | collected 2019
GGAATCTTTGTTTCCCATGCCCACACTGACCATTATAATGATGCTGAAATACTTATCGAATCAATGACAAGAGGCATGACAAGGTTCAACGGAACCATATTCGGAAGCAGAAGCGTTCTTGAAGGCTATGATAAATGGGGGCCATGCATCTCATCATACCATCAGTCCAAATCAAATAAGGTTGTCTTAAAGCCGGGTGTTGTCAATGAAGTGGACAGCATCAAGGTCAAGGGTACTAAAACCAATCATGGAGACCCTGCAGGCATAGGATTTCAGATAGATTACAACGGATTCAAGCTATCCTACACTTCAGACACAGGTTATTTTGATGAATTGGCTGATTACCATGAAGGTGCAGACATTCTAATTGCAAGCGTGCTGAGGCCCGGCAACAAGTCCATAAACGGACACATGTGTTCCCGCAATTTCATCGATTTAATTAATAAGGTAAATCCGAAGGTTGCGGTCATGACTCACTTGGGTCTCAAAATGATTTCAAACAATCCTGTTGTTGAAGCCAAAAAGATTTCCAAACAGACTGGCGTCAAGACAATTGCCGCATTTGACGGTCTGTCATTCAATGTGAACTATAACAATCCTAAAAAATTCAGGCTGATTTCGCTTAAGGATGTCGAATCTTCAATGCACAGCACCAGCCATGAGCTATTCAACAGCGGCAGGAGAAACTCCTATCAAACTTCCTTTAAGAACAAGGAGTTTGACGAGCTATCCATTTTAAAAAGAGATTAGATATTATTTTCCAAATTGCTTGGGTGGATGAACCCTGAGCGGATCATGTGGTCTGCAAGAACAATTGCAGTGCTTGATTCCGCCACAACTGTCACTCTAGGACAGATGCAGGGGTCGTGTCTGCCTTTTATTTCTATTTTTTCGTTTTCCATCTTTTCCATATTTATTGAATCCTGACATTTGGAGATGGACGGGGTAGGCTTGATGGCTATTCTTGTGATTATTGGCATTCCATTGCTCATTCCGCCAATGATTCCGCCGGAATTGTTTGTTTTTGTTGTTATGTTATTGTTTGTTATTTGGTATTCGTCATTTATTTGGGAGCCTGCCTTATCTGCAACACCAAATCCGAGACCGATTTCAACGCCTTTGACGGCACCGATATTCATTAGGATTCTTGCAAGGTCACCATCCAACCTTTCAAATACCGGTTCGCCAAGACCTGCTGGTGTGTTGACGGCAATTGTTTCAACAATGCCTCCAACAGAATCCCCTTCCTGTTTTTTAGCCAAAATCAATTCTTCCATTTCCTTTGCGGCTTCCATGTCAGCGCATCTGACGGGATTTTTTTCAATGTTTTTCCTGATTGAGTCAAATTCCTGAGGCTCAGCCTTTATGTCTCCAATTTGGACAACATGGGAGATGATTTCTATGTTTTGGGTTTCAAGAAGCTTTTTGGCTATTGCGCCACCGATGACATGTCCGATAGTGATCCTTCCGCTTCCTCTTCCGCCTCCATTGTAGTCATAGTTTCCGTACTTTGACATCCATCCGAAATCGCCATGAGATGGGCGGGGGGTGTTCTTGAACATGGAATAATCTTTTGAGTGCTGATTCTTATTGAAAATGATTCCTGCAATAGGGGTCCCGTCGGTTTTCCCTTCAAATATTCCTGATAAAATCTGAACTTCGTCAGCCTCTTTTCTCGGTGTTGTAACGCTGCTGGTTCCAGGTTTCCTTTTATCAAGTTCCTTCTGAATATCCTCAACCCTCAGTTCAAGGTTTGCAGGGCATCCGTCAACAACGGCGCCAACAGCTACGCCATGGCTTGTTCCAAAACTGGTTACCTTAAATTTTTCTCCAATTGAATTTGACATTTTCGGCCTCTTTCTAAATATATGTTAATTAATTTTTTATTTAACTGAAGTTTTAAAATTTTGCAATTTATTTCATTTAAATTTTTATTTTAAATTATAAACATTTTAATATTTTTCATATGTAAAAAATATATTATGCATAATTAATTTTACAATTTTTTGCCAAATCTCTTTATTTTCCCTTTATTTTGAAATTAAAAGCCAATAAATAAGTTTTATATAATGATAATTTTCAAAAATAAATCTGTAATGTAAAATATATTATATATTAATAGAGAGTTAAATTTAGGTGTATTTATGAAGATAAACAAAAAGCTTTTAGTTTGTGCCCTAATGGCATTGATGATACTTGTTTGTGTTAATGCCGTTAGTGCTGAGGATACGCTTAATGCTAATTTGACTAGCGGGGAGTCTAGTGAAATTATGGCTATTGAATCTGCTGATGAGGTTGTAGCCAGTCAGGAAACTGGTGAAGCTTTAGCTGCTGATTCAGGCTCTGAAGTGTTAAGTGAAAATGATGAAAAAATTTATGTAGACAGTTCATTTACAGGAACTTCTCAGGGAACTGAAGAGGCTCCTTACAAAACAATTAAGGAAGCGATTACAAATTCCCCTGGTGACAATATAATTTACATTAAAAACGGGGAATATGTTGAAGGTACCTCTTATAATCCCGGTAAAAGTTTAACATTTGTCGGTGAAAGTAAAGATGGAGTTATTGTATCACCATCAGGATCTGCAGCTTATTTGGTGTCAACTTCATCATCAGGATATTCATTCAATTTTGTAAATATCACATTTAAGAATTATAAAACCACAAGTGCTTTTATGGGATTAAGAGGTGATGCTTATATAATCAATTGTACTTTCGACAGTATTAATGGTAAGCCAATCATGATTTATTCCGGAACTAGTGAATGTTTAATTCAGGATTGTACATTTAAGGACATAATCCTGCCTGCTTCCAGCGGTGTAATATATTCCAATATCGGAACTGGAAAATGTACAATCAAAAACGTGTTGATAGATCATGTTAAAGCGGATCCCTCTTTATCAGGCACACAGACCACTTCAGCCATTATTCATGCAAATAATAACGGTTATCAATTTGATTTGGATGGAGTGACAATATCAAACTGTGAAGTTTGCCCTGGTCAGGGTCTTGTTAAATCTTATGGTATTACAAATATTGCAAATTCAAGATTTGTAAACAATGTAGTAAGTCACTCAGCCACTAATAAAGCATTTGCCTTATTCTATGTGCAAAGTACACTCAACATAGAGCAATCTGTCATCGCAGACAACAACGTTAAGTACATATTCTATGAAAGCAGTGGAGGTAGTGTAAATGCAAATTATAATAATATTCGCAATAATACTATCAGCAAATACATTACCTATGGCAGCAATTATAATTTGGACGCTAATTGGTGGGGATCTGACGTTCCGCCTACCACTGCAGAATTGACTCAAACTGCTAATCCTTCATGGTCTATTGGATCATATGTAATTGACAGCGACGAAAGCGATGAAGGTTACAATTACACATTAGACGACGGCAGTGAACTGGAAAAATCAATTCCAGAACTTCCAGGTTTGGAGCCTGTCGAATCCAGTGTTGTGATTGATGATATTGCAGATGTGATATATCCTGCAAATGTTAGCGTAACTTATGCAGTTGAAAATCCAACCACTGTAACAATTGTAGTTAAAGATGCTGATAATAATGAGATTACAGAAGGTGTCGATACAAGTGTTGCCGGTGAAGTAACAATCTCCGGATTAGCACCTGGCGATTACACAATTTCAATTACAAATGCCGATCAGGGCCTTGTAGTAGGTTCATCTGCCAGTGCTAGTTTCTCAGTTATCCAAATTGGTTCCAGCGTTGTCATCAATGCTCCAATTGATAATGTAACTTACCCCGGCAATGTCACAGTGACATATACAGTTGAAAACCAAACCACAATTTCTGTCATCGTTAAGGATGAAGATGAAAATGAAATCACCGAGGGCATCGATACAAGTGTCGACGGTCAGGTCACCATTTTAGGTTTGGCTCCTGGAGATTACACAATCACAATTGTCAACGAGGATTCTGAAAGCATTTCAGGTTCAAGTGACAGTGCTAATTTCTCTATTATTAAAATGGGTTCCAGTGTAGTAATCACCACTCCAATTGATTCTGTAACTTATCCTGGTGATGTTGTGGTAGCGTACACAGTTGAAAACCAAACCACTATTTCTGTCATCGTTAAGGATGAAGATGAAAATGAAATCACCGATGGAATTGATGCAAGTGTTGCTGGTGAAGTTAGCATTTCAGGTTTAGCTCCTGGAGACTACACAATCACAATTGTCAACGATAATGCTGACAACGTTATAGGCTCAAACGACAGCGCTAGCTTCAGTGTTGCTAAGGCTGGTTCAAGTGTTGTTATTGATCCTGTTGAGGATGTGACTTATCCTGGTGATGTTGTTGTAGATTATACTGTTGAAAATGAGACTTCTGTCATTGTTGTTGTTATGGATGCTGATGGTAATGATGTAACTGATGGTGTTGATGTTAGTGTTGCTGGTGAGGTTACTGTTTCTGGTTTAGCTCCTGGTGATTATATTATTGTTGTTGCCAATGAGGAATCTGACTTGTATACAACTTCCAATGCCAGTGCTGCTTTCAGTGTTGCTAAAGCCGGTTCAAGTGTTGTTATTAATCCTGTTGAGGATGTGACTTATCCTGGTGATGTTGTTGTCACATATTCTGTTGAAAATGAGACTTCTGTCAGTATTGTCGTAAGGGATGCTGATGATAATGAAGTTACTGATGGTGTTGACACCAGCGTTTCCGGCCAAGTGACTATCTCTAATTTGGATGCAGGCGCATTCACAATTACAATCAGCAATGCCGAAGATTCATTCTACAATGCTTCAAGCGATTCTAAAGACTTCAATGTTCTTCCAAAAAGTAACGTTACCGTAAAAGCTACTTCACTCACTGTTAGAGTGGACCAAAATCCAATTGTCAATATTGTTATTAATGAAACTGGAGCTACAGGAAGCGTTAAAATTAATGTCGATGGTGTTGACTATTCAGCTGATGTTGTTGATGGTGCAGCAAGCATCACCCTTCCAATCATGCCTGCAGGAAAAACCACATTGGATGTTTTCTACACAGGTGATGATTTATTCAATAATGCAACCGCAACAGTAAATGTCAATGTCAATAAGTATCCTATTACCTTAAAGGCTACTGCAGCTACCGTTCGTGTCGGTAATGATGTAACTGTAAAAGTTACATTATCTAAAACAGATGCAACAGGTCCTGTTTCCATTATTGTCAACGGCAATGAATTCACAGCTAATGCTACAAACGGAAAAGCCAATATTGTTTTAACAGGTTTGCCTGTCGACCAATATGCTTTGGATGTCAACTATGGCGGTGATGACAAATATAAACCATGTGCTGGTGTCGTCACATTCAACGTCAACAAGATTCCAACTACCTTAAAGGCTACAGCTCGTACTGTGCATGTTGGCGATGATGTAACTGTTAATGTTGTATTGTCCAAAACTGATGCAACCGGTGTTGTTTCCATTGTAGCTAATGGTGAAGAGTTCACTGCTAATGCTACAAATGGTAAGGCCAGTGTTGTTTTATCTGGTTTGCCTGTCGGCCAATATTCATTGGATGTCAACTATCAGGGAGATGAAAATTATAAACCATGTGCTGGTGTTGTCACATTCAACGTCAACAAAATCCCGATCACATTAAAGGCTACTGCACGTACTATGCATGTTGATGAGGATGTAACTGTTAATGTTGTATTGTCCAAAACTGATGCTACCGGTGTTGTTTCTATTGTAGCTAATGGTGAAGAGTTCACTGCTAATGCTACAAATGGTAAGGCTAATGTTGTTTTATCTGGTTTGCCTGTCGGCCAATATTCATTGGATGTCAACTATCAGGGAGATGAAAATTATAAAGCATGCTCAGGCGTTGTCACATTCAACGTAAACAAATGGAAATCATCAATCACCGCTTCCGCCCGTACTGTAAAAGTCGGCGATAATGTGACAGTCAATGTTGCTTTGCCAAGTGACGCTACAGGAGAAGTTGTAATCAATGTAAACGGCACAGAATACACTGGAACAGTTGAAAATGGTGCTGCCGTTGTGATTATTCCAGATTTACCTGCAGGCCAATATGCATTTGACGTTACATATAATGGTGATGACAAATACAAATCATCCACTGCCCCTGTAACATTCAACGTAAATAAACATAACGTTAAAATGAAAGCGACCGCACGTACTGTAAAAGTCGGAAACGATGTCACTGTAAACGTTGCCTTATCCGAAGATGCAACCGGCGAAGTTGTAATCAATGTAAACGGCAACAACTATACAGGAACCGTTACTGACGGTGCTGCTGCTGTTGTTATTCCTGACTTGCCTGTCGGCCAATATGCCCTGGACGTTGACTATGGCGGAGACGCCAAGTACAAACCATACACAGGTACAGTGACATTTAACGTAAACGCATAAAATCAATCAAAAAAGGGAAACTTTCCCTTTTATCTTATTTTTTTACAATCATAATTTCAGATTTTCACAAATGCTTCCACATTGTCCAAGTGTTAGTCCCGCTTTAACGGTTCCCATTTCAGTATGAAAAAATATGGGCAGATATTTCTTTTACAGGAACTGAAGAGACTCCTTATAATACAATTTCCAATGTGATTAAAAATTCTCATGGAGACAATATAATTTACTTCATACATTCGGCATTGAGCGTATTTGTTCATTTTTAATCTACATATCTGATTGTAATTTATTTTTTACTAAAAAATATATATTATTTATTATAAAATAGTAAGTGTATTGAATGTTTTTTGCTATAAATTTGGGGAATTTAACTTTTTTTTGTTAAGCATAAAACATTTTCATTGGAATAATATCTATGGTGAGGGATAAATGAAATACAAGAAAGGCATAATCCTGCTGGCAATTGTCATTTTTCTATTCACAATAGCTTCTGCAAGTGCAGGTGATGTGAATGATACGGTAGTGGCCAGTGAAGATACGGGGCAGATTGAATTGGCCTCCAATGGAATAGAGGAGGATAATCTGCAAACAATGGAAGAGAACAACACGTTGATACGAACAAATAATGAAGAACCTGTGAGTGGGGCATCTGATTCGGAAATATTAGGTGCAGGTGAAGGTACCTATTCCGATTTAAGAAATGATATTAACAATGGAGTGATAACTAAAAGCCTTTACCGTTATGTTGAAGGTGATGGTGACGAAATTGAAATTACAACCGGTTCCATAGTTATTGATGGTAAGGGAGCGGTTGTTGATATGGCAGGAGTTGATGTTGGTGCATTAATTGTAACTGCTAATAATGTAACTATTAAGAATTTTACTTTTAAAAATGTTAACTTGGATATGGATGGGGGTGCTATCCATATGCAAAGGGGTAATGTTGAAAATTGTACTTTTATTAATAACTCTGCATCTAGTGGTGGTGCACTTGTCCTTTCTTATGGAGGTCATGTTACAAATTGTAATTTTATTTCTAATACTGCTGTTCTCTATGGTGGTGCATGTGACTTCGGTAGTGATTGTGTTGTGACAAATTGTACTTTTATTAATAACTCTGCATCTAGTGGTGGTGCATTTGACATAGGTGAAAATGGTATTGTGACAAATTGTACTTTTATTAATAACTTTGCATATATGGGTGGGGCTATTGATACTTACTACTCTAATGAGATTGTAAATTGTAATTTTATTAATAACTCTGCATCTAGTGGAGGTGTGGTTTATGTAGAGAGATCCTCTACTGTTAAAGTTATAAATTGTAATTTCACCAATAACTCCGCATCTAATGGTGGCGCTTTTTATATCAAAGAGAGGTCCTCCGCTGATTTGACAAACTCTAATTTTACCAATAACTATGCATCTAGTGATGGAGGTGCAGTTTTCTACAATGATGATGGTACTATATCAAATTGTAATTTCGTTAATAACTCCGCTTCTCGAAACGGTGGTGCTATCATAATAGGATCAGGTAATGTGACAAATTGTAATTTCACTGATAACTCCGCTGAGAATGGTGGTGCGATTTATTTCCGTAATAAAGATAGTGGTAATGTAACAAATTGTAATTTCATTAATAACTCTGCCGATAAATATGGTGGAGCTGTTTATTTCCCTGAGTATTCTACTGGTGAGGTGATAAATAGTACTTTTATTAATAACTATGCATATCAAGGGGGAGGTGCTGTTAATTACTATGAGCGGTCTATGGGAAAGGTGATAAATAGTACTTTTATTAACAACTCTGTTTATCGTTGGGGAGGTGCTATTTATTTCAATAGTAACAGCATTGGTGAAGTGACAAATTGTAACTTCATTAACAACTCTGCTGTATACCCTGCGGGTGCAGTTTACTTCCGTGGTAGAGGTTATGCGACAAATTGTAATTTCACCAGTAACTCCGGAACCGTTGGTGGTGCAATTTACTTTTATAATTATGGTGAACTGACAAATTGTAATTTCATTAACAACACTGCAACATCTGTAGGCGATGGTTATGGCGGCGGTGCTATTTATTTCGATCATGCTAGCGGTCGTTTGATAAATTGTACTTTTGCCAATAACACTGCTATTAGCGAAGGTGGTGCAATTCATTTCGATTATGACAGTGAGTTGATAAATTGTACTTTTGATAATAATTCTGCTAAAAAAGCTGGTGCAGTTTACTTCTATAGTAAAGGTTATGTGGTAAATTGTACTTTTGCTAATAATGCTGCATCTAATGGATTTGGTGCTGTTTACATCTATGATGAGGGGAATGTGACAAATTCTATTTTTGTCAATAATTCCGCTGAGTATGGTGGTGCACTTTATTTCAATAATAAAGCCAATATGGTAAATTGTAGTTTTATTAGTAACTCTGCAACTTCAGGTAATGCCGGTGCAGTTTACTTTGATAGGGCTACTGAAATAAGAGACTGTAATTTCACTGATAACTCTGCAGCTAAGAAGGGTGGTGCAATTTTCTTCAATAATAATGGTAATGTTATAAATTGTAATTTCATTAACAACACAGCATCTGATGGTGGTGGAGGTGCTGTGCGTGTACTTTCTGGTAATGTGATAAATTGTAATTTCACTGATAACTCTGCTGTTGCTGGTGGAGGTGCAGTTCTCTTTGATAATTACGGTAAGGGTAATGTGACAAATTCTAATTTCATTAACAATAAAGTAACAGGCGTTTCTGGTGATGGTGGAGCCGTACTTATGCTTATTGGTAATGTGATAAATTGTAATTTCACCAATAACTCTGCAAGGGATGGTGGTGCTGTTGACTTTGATGGTGGTAGTGATACTGAGCCAAATACTGTAATAGACTGTAATTTTGTTGGTAACTCTGCAAGGGATGGTGGTGCTGTCTACACAGGTTCAGGCAATATTGCAAATTGTAATTTCACCGGTAACTCTGCAAGGGAGGGTGGCGCTATCCATATATATCAGGTTAATGTTGCAAATTGTAATTTTGATTATAACTCTGCTTCTCGTGAGGGCGGCGCAGTTTACGCTTGGGGAAGTAGTTATGTAACAAATTGTAATTTCACTGATAACTTTGCTGTGTATGGCGGTGCTATTCAGTTTACACATCAAGGCACTGTAATAAATGGTATTTTCACCGGAAATAATGCAACTAAAGGTTCTGCAATCCATTTCAACTATTCAGCAGCTACTACTATTTCTAATTCCATTTTCTTTAACAACAGGGCGAATGTGGATGATGACACTCCTTTGCAGGTGACAATTAATGAAAACAATATTGAAATAATTTTAATGGGTCAGGATAATCTTATAAATGCGATTTATTCTCCGTATGATATAGGCTTTTCCAATGTGACTTACTGGAGTGCAAGAGGAATTACAAACACAGACGATCTTGCTCCGGTCAGATCTAAAAATGAAGCAGGTCAGGATATCTATGTTGGCGTAGTTGTTGATGATGCTGTTGTTTTCAATGAGAATATTCTAACAGACGATGAGGGTAAGATTGTTTTGGATGCAAAAGTTACAGGCAAGTATTTAATCAGTATTCGCCATGATGAGGATTCATACTACACTGGTGCTGAGACAATATTGACAAACATGGAACTTTATGCAAATGTAACATCAGTTAATACCAACAATAAGACTGTCAACATCACTGCAGAGTCCAATATCTATTTAGGCAAATTGCTCTTCATTTTACCGAATGGTGAGGAGGTTGCTGCGACTTGTGATGCTAACGGTACCTGGTGGGCCGAATACACATTTGAAGACTATGGTGTTTATCAGGTCGGCGCATTATACAGCGGTTTAGATAATGTTGCCATAAACAATGGAACTGTAAATATCACTAAGGCCAATTCAACATTAACTGTTGAGGATGTTGTCTTATTCGTTGGCGAGTCAGTCAATCTTACTGTGATAACTGAAGGTGCAATCGGAATAACTGCAAACATTAACGGCACTGATGTTGCTGTTGACAATTATACCATTCCGATTTCCGGTTTGCCTGTTGGCAATTATACTTTAACTGTTACAACAATACCTGATGATGATCATGTTTCTGTTACAAAAACAGCTGCAATAATTGTCCATAACCTGAAATACAGTGTAAATGTGACTTCTGTGAATACAAACAATATGACTGTCAACATTACTGCCGAATCCGATATATATGAAGGCAGATTGAGGTTTATTTTATCTAACGGTAAGGAAGTCAATGCGACTTACGCCGATAACGGTACATGGTGGGCTGAATACACATTTGATGACTATGGCGTTTATCAGGTAAGTGCGGCATATGACGGATTAGGCGATTTAACTGTCAATGATGGAACTATCAATATTACTAGGGCAAATTCAACATTAATTGTTGAGGATGTTGTTTTATATATTGGCGAGTCAGTGAATGTCACTGTGATAACTGAAGGTGCAACCGGCGTAACTGCCATGATTGACGGCACTGACGTAAGTGTTGTTGACAATTATACCATTCCGATTTCCGGTTTGGCTGTTGGCAATTATACTTTAACCGTTACAACTGTGCCTGATGCAGATCATGTTTCTGTTACAAAAACTGCTTTAATAATCGTTGAAAACCTGTATCTCAATGTGAATGTAACTTCATTGGATACCCACAACAGGACTGTTAACATCACTGCCGAATCAAATATATATGGAGGCAAGTTGCGATTTGTTTTACCGAATGGTAGAGAAGTAAATGCGACTTATGGCACTAACGGAACTTGGTGGGCAGTACATACCTTTGATGATTATGCTGTTTATCAGGTCAATGCAACATATATTGGATTGGACAATGTAACTGTCAACAACGCTACAATAAATATTACTAAAGCTGATTCAAAAATAACACTGGACAATATCACTTTGGATTATGGTGAAAGCAAGAATATTACCGTAAACACTGAAGGTGCTACCGCAGTCACTGCAAACATCAATGGAACAGATATTACTATTATAAATAATTATACCATTCCAATTTCAAGTCTAGGTGCTGGCAACTACACATTATCAGTTACAACAGTACCTGACGGGGATCACAATCCTGTAACTGCAATATCCAAAATCACCGTTAATAAAGTCAATTCCACATTAACATTGGAGAATATCATTTTTGATTATGGAAGTGAAGGTTCTGGTGATGTGTCTTTCACTGGTGCAGGTGGGGTTATTGCTAATGTTGTTGGTCAGCCTAAAGCGGTTGTTAACGTAAATGGTAATAAGATTGCTGTTTCCGGTTTGGCTGCCGGAAC
>JAEIGA010015253.1_pt1 | contig 11701 bp, 9 predicted proteins | sample 9270691 | NCBI WGS metagenome assembly JAEIGA01 (sample SAMN17057246, study PRJNA624740) | gut metagenome | biome: biome; isolation source: fecal sample | host: Bos grunniens | place: China: Xizang | collected 2019
AGAACTTAGCGATACGGTTTGCTGTCGAAGCTGTATCATCACCACCTACGGTTACGAGCAACTTGATGTTGTTCTCGGTGAAGAACGAAAGGTTGAAGTCGTTCTCGAAGTTTGCGTCGGTTGGCTTGAAACGGCTCATAGTGAGGTACGAACCTCCCTGGTTGAAGATGTAGTCAGCCTTGAAGAAATCGAGGTCCTCGTGGCGAGGATTTGGATTGAACAAACCCGAATAACCGTGGTGCAAACCAATTACGCGGTAACCCTTTGCAAGGAAAGTCTTGGCAACGCTACCTACAACGGTATTCATACCCGGTGCAGGACCGCCACCTGTAAGAATTGCAATAGCTTCTTTCATAGTGTTTTTTAATTATTTGAGTTAAAAACGTGTTTTTCTATTTTTCGGACCAAAGATACAAATAAAATTAAAAACTAAGAATTAAAAACTAAAAATTTGTTTGTATCCTATATCGTTGTTTGTTGTCATTGGATGTTATTTTTAAAATAACACCCTTTGCGGATTGTTGTATATGTTGGTGATGTGCAAAAGCCCTTTTGCGGCTCGGCGTACGGTGTAGGCGGTGCCACCCTTCGAGCCGTCGAAGTAAGCGATGCAGGCCGAAGAGTTATCCACCAAGAAATTATTCCTTGTGGCATAGACACTTGGAGAGTAGGTTGTCGAAAGTGTTACTATCTCGTCGGCCTCTTGCGTAATTTGCTCAAATAGTGCGCGTTGCGACTTCGGAAAGCGCAGCTGCATACCCTCAAATGGTACGACTGCCACGATGCTTAGCCCTTTCAGTTCGTGTCGTAGAGTGAGTGCAACCTCTGCGGCTGCCAGGTCGAAACCGATAGCCATACCACACAAAAATATGCGATAACCATCGGAGTATAATGCCCTGATAGCTCCCTCCAACTCTTTGTTGCGAGAGCCATCATAGGTGCGATGCCCCGTAAAACAGGCTGTTATTTCTTTGTTGTAGGCGATAGTGTAGCTCTTTTATCTGACAAATATAGCTAAAAGGTTAGAAAACTAACAAACTTTTTGTATCTTTGTAGTCAAATAACACCTAAATTATTACGATATTATGAAAAAGTTAATTCTGATTTTGGCTTCGGTTGCATTTTGTGCAGCTGGTGCTACTGCGCAGGTTGTCGAGACTCCTGTGATGGGTAAAACCGGTATTCGCCTCTACGACAAGGCGGTGCGTCGTACCGAGATTATTTTGCCGCAGATTAAGGGTTACAACTCTTACAAGGCCGATTTCCACATCCACACAATCTATTCTGATGGTGAGGTTACTCCGCGCGAGCGCGTTCGCGAGGCTTGGTATGATGGTTTGGACATTATCGCAATTACCGACCACCTCGAGATTCGTACCTACGAGAAGTTTATGTTGAAGGCTCTCGCTCCATACAACAAGGATGGTGTGCCATACACATATGCAAATGCGGGCGCAGGCAATAAGAAGGATAAGGATGCTCCTATGTTGTGTAACCTCAATGCGGGCTACGAAGAGGCTATCCATATGGTTAATAAGGAGGAGTATCCGATTATGGTTATTCGTGGTACCGAGATTTGGCGTAACCCACGTACTACCGGTGAGTACAATGCCATCTTCTTGAAGGATATCAATGCTATTTGCGACAAGGACCTCTTTGAGTGCTTCCGTCGTGTTAAGGAGCAGGGCGGATTTATCATCCACAACCATCCGGGATGGCGTCGTAACACTATGGAGAAGAGCGAGGATCAGGTTCGTGCATATGGCGAGAAATGGGTTGATGCTATCGAGGTTATCAATGGAACAACCCTCTATCCGCAGATGATTGATCGTTGTGTAGACGAGCAGCTTACAATTACTGCAAGCACCGATGTTCACCGTCCATCGTCGCAGATTTGGGCTCGCGATTGCGGTATCTTCCGTACTCACACCATCATCTTTGCTAAGGAGTGCACCGAGAAGGCTATCAAGGAGGCCCTTGAAAAGCGTCGTACAATCGGCTACTCGGCAAATAACCTCATCGGTGAGGAGAAGTGGCTCAATGAGTTCTTCAACTCGGCCATTGTGTGTACTCAGGTTTACGAGAACGAGAAGAAGGGTCACCGCAAGTTCCAATTTACCAACACTTGCTCAATTCCGTTCCTTCTTCGTCGTGGCAAGAGCGTTTTTGTACTCCGTCCATTCCAGTCGTTAAGCCTCAATTGCGGTAAGGATAAGAATAGTGGCAAGTATCTTAATCCGAAGGTTACCGTTGATAATATGTGGACTGTTGGTGACAAGCACCCTACATTCGAGGTAGAGATAGATAACTAGGATTTGATACATATATAAAAATTAAGGACTTCTCGCGAGAAGTCCTTAATTTTTTTGTGAGTAGATGTATGCTAACAACCCAACTCTTCGCGCAACTTGCTCAACAATCCGAGCGGAGCAGCGGTAGATAGGTTCTGCATTGGAGATACGTGTTGCAGTGTTGCAACCTTCTCTTTGAGCTCAGCAAATACAGGCTCCATATAGCAGAAAGAACGTGAAATCTGACCACCGAATAGTAGACATTCAATGTTGAACTCTTCGAGCAACGGTTTGAGCTCGTCGGCAAGAATCTTTCCTACGTTCTTGAATGTTGCGAGGGCCTGTTCGTCACCCTGGCCACACATTCCGCCAATCATTGCAACGGTGAGGTTTTCCGGATTCTCCTCGCCACGCACCTCGGCGTAAGCACGCAGGAAGCCGCGCTTCGATACGTAATCTTCGAGAACGCCATCGCGGTAAGGACGATTGTAGATTGATACCAAAGGCGATCCCATCGGTGCATATTGAATTTCTCCGTCGATGGTGTGTGCGAAGCCGAGACCTGTGCCGAGAGTTACGACTGCGGCATTTTTGTAGCCTTGTGCTGCGCCAAAACGCATCTCGCCAAGTACTGCTGCGGTTACATCGTGCATAAATACTACGGGCATATCAGCTCCAATTTCGGGCAACGAGTGGAAGAAATCCTTTACGGAGAGCTTTTCGAGCGCTGCGAACTTGTGAGTCATATACGATATGCCGGTGTTGTAGTCGAATGGTCCGGGGAAGGCTATGCCGACACCAGCCAAAGCATATCCGTTATACTCGGCTATGCTTGCACCGTGACTTATGACAGTTGCAAAAGAGTTCTCAATTTCGAGGCGTGTGCCATCCGAATTGATTGGCACCGAGGTCTCGGTATTGGGTAACAACTCTCCGTCGAGAGTTGCTACCACCGATTTTACGAAAGTACCTCCTACGTCGAGTAGGAGAAAGCACTTGCTATTCATTTTCGAATCCCTCTTTAAGAGTTGTCTTGTGAACACAGATAGGCTCCAAGCCGAGGTTCTCAACTACAAATTCACCCATAGCAGCAGGAACAACGGTCATATCCATAAACTCAGCGTCGAAGTAGTACTCCGAATTTGCCTTCGAACGGATACGAATTTTGTCGCCGTCAACCAAAGTCAACACTACGAACTTGCCGTTGGTGTTATCCTCGATTGTCTTCTCGAACTCCAAGCGACGCAACGAGAAGTACAACTCCTCGCACTCGCCTACGATATACTCGGCCCAGTTGTCGCCCTTGCGTACAAGACGAGGCTCGTGTACGATTGTGCCGTGAATCTTACTGGTGCGGCGGTCGAAGTCCAAAACTCGCTCACCGTGCCAAGTGTGAATTGGACGAGGCTTGCCATCAAGGTCAGGACGGAGGTAGTCATACAACTTGTAGGTGTATGAGCCGATAGTCAAGCTACCAATCTCCAAAATTACCTGGTTGCGGCCCGATGAGTGAATTGTACCTGCCGGAAGCATAACCTGCAAGCCCGGCTTCGACTCTTCGTAGTTCACATACTTCATATAGTCGACCTCTTTGTATTCGGTGTCGGCTAACTTGATATCCTTGATAAACTGCTCGGCATCGGCATCATCATTGAAACCGATGAATGTCTTAGCCCCGTGACCTGTAACTACAACATAGTAACTCTCGTCCTGACGGCCCAACTCGCCGAAATTCTCCTCGTTATACTTAGCGCCCGAATGACACTGAATTGACATATTGCCTGTTGAGTGGTATGTATCGTCGTAGTTGAAACGAACAGGGAAGTAAAGGCCGAACTTCTTGATCGACTCTGCACCACACATCGCAACGCCATCGTGCTGAACGAATGAGTTGAATGGGAACTCCAACTTCTCGCCATCAGCCTCGATAACGATACTTACCTCCATCGGAATAAGGTCGAATACCCAAGCGCAGTTACGCATCTCCTTTGGAAGGTTACGCAACTTCTTGACATAAGATCCACCCCAAATACCCTCCAAATATACAGGCTTGCAACGGAATGGATACTTAACCATTGTTTCGAGTATGTCGTTCAGGGCCTCGATAGGCATCAGCTGCATAGCGTCGAGGTTGTCGTTACCAACATACCAGTCGATCTCGCGCTTCGAGAGCAACTCGCCACGCAATGTTACGGCCATCTCGAAATCGAAATAGTAGCAACGGCGGATAATCTGGTTGGTAGGCTGCGGCTTAGACTGTCCAAGGTTGATGTATGCACCGCGACGAATACGAAGGATAGACTCCTTTGGAGTAACATCGAAGAAGAACTTCGAATCGTACAACGAACGCAACTCCTCGACGAGAACTCCGGCGCCATAAACGATAACTACCTTACCCTTCTCGGCAGGGGCCTTCCAATCGGCTACCTGCTGCTTGTAAGCCTCCAACTTAGCAGGGTCGAACACACCCTTATAGCCACCGTGGTAGATACGACCATAGAGCAGAGTAGGGTCTTTTGCGCGGTCCCACTCCAATTGTGGGTCGATCATTGCATTGATCTCCTCCTCGCTTTTGAGCACCTGAGCGAAGTTGTATTGCTCAACCTCTACACCACGCAAGTGTAACTGCTGGGTGAGCAAGTTTAATAACTTCGAGAAGTCGGTTGTCGTGTAACCCTCCCATCCGAGTACTATATTTTTTGTAGGCTCTGCCTTGAGCTGTGCTGCCAAATCTGTTGCAAGGCGAATAGCTGCTTTGAGTGTGCCGACGGTTACGGCAGCTTTTGTTTTTGCTTCGAGTACCGGACGGTTGATGGCGCGTGGGTCATCAAACGGGTACGGATTATACATAAAACTCATAAGTCCTAAAATTTATTTAAATTAAACTTTTCAATACTATCTGATATCGTGGAACTCAATTCCCATCATCTCGCACAATAATCCCAACTCCTCGCGGTAGTCGCCATCAACTACTGCAAAGTGCTGCGTTGTGCCCACCTTGATAATCTCCTCGAAGAGTCGCTTTACAGGTACCTCAGGGCGGAAGATTGTGTGCGAATAGGTTGCAAGGATATGTTCGCCAGGTAGCGATTCAACCATTGTGCATACCATCTTATACTTACCATCGCACTCAACCAGCTGTGCCATAGTCTTCCAACCCTCCGACATACGATACCAAGCGAACGGCGCACCTGCGTGCTTCCACTTGCTCTTCGCAAAGCGCACGTCGCGAGCGATGATTACGTTCTTCTGCCACTCAGGGTCATTGTGGTCGTTCGGACCGGCGTGACCTCCTGCAAAGGTGCCGAACTCATTCTCGATGTGGAATGGCTCTACAAAGTTTACGTTCTTGCCTGAGAGTAACTTTAAGATGTAGGTCATAATACCTGCGCCCATATCGGCCTCCGGAACGAGTACCGAGCTGTTCTCGTTGAACCAAGGGTGGTAGAATCCTGCACGAAGACCAACCAAGCGGAACATCGCGGTATCAATATCGTTGAATACCATAATATCTACATCGTACTCCTTGGCCATATCTTTCAAACCGATAGATGCAGCTACCGAAGCCTCGAACTTGTCGTAGGCAACATCGTCCATCATCTTGTAGTCGGTGGTCAATTTATCGCAATATCCCTTCAACTCCTCGGCAGGGATAGCCTCTATGGCGTTGCCATAGTCCGAATATGCCAAGAAACGGATCTCTGGGCCTAATTTCGTGAAGAGGCAATATGGATCCATATAGGTAGACCACATAGCTTCGTTGTATGCTGCCAACAAACCGAGAGTCGAGTTACGCAAAATGGCGCGAACGCGAGCTGCTGCTGCATACTTCTTAATCTGCTCGTTCACTTCGTCACGCGAACCCATAATGACCTTCACATTCTTGCGAGGAACGCGCTGAATCGAGCCGCTTGCCTCCAACGAGCCTACCAATGTGCCTGAGCAGAGATACTCGATGAAGTCGTCCTCCTCCAATGTGTCGTAGAATGCCATCTTCTCCTTTGCCACATTTACAAAAATCATCGGAATCTCAGGCATATCGCGCAAGAAACGAATCCAAGCGAAATCCTCAGACCACGAGAGAAACTCGGCGATAACAAAGTCTACCTTCTCGTTGTAGAACAGCGACATAGCCTTCTCGGCATCCTCGCGAGTGTAGACAATGCCAGGGAACGACACGTCGAGGAATGAAAGACGCTCCTGAATATCCTTGATAGCAATCTCTTTGCGATCGCCATATGTTCCGTGTTCGCAACCTACTCCGAGGTCCTTGAATCGAGGCGAAGCTACAAGCAATAAGCCGGCTTTCGCCTTACGTGTTTTTTCACTATTTTTCATTTTGTTGAAGTTTTAAGATGTCACGTTTGTAGAATAGTTTGCCACCCACTATCATAATCAATCCGCAAACTACCCAGATTGCAGCTAAGATCGTGAAGCCGAGTGAAAGACCCGATGCCTCCTTGATAAGACCAAGGATATAAGGAGCCAAAGCGCCTGTTCCGAAACCAATCATAATCATCACACCCGATGACGAAGAGTGATATTTCGTAGGTATTACATCGTACAATACGACATAGGTGTTAGCGTCGAAGAATGCACGCGCAAAACCGAATATGGCGAGTGCACCAAAAACGATTGCGGTCGATGATGAATGGCCCATATAGTAGATGCAAGGTGCTGCGGCCAACAGACCAAGTCCCTGCATTGCGGTACGCCAAGCCGGTTTGCCCTTTGCACCAACAATGTCGGACAGCTTACCTGCTATCAATACTCCAAAAAATGCAGCAAAATGGGTGTAGAACATCGAGTGCCAACCGGCCTCAGCCGATGTCATATTGAATGGAGCTTCCTGCAAGTAGGTTGGCATCCAAGTTAAGTATCCTGTCAGTACGAAGATAAGTCCGGCAAAACCAATGGTTACAGTTGCCGCGGTAGGGGTGCGGAATATAACCAATAGACCATCGAGCAAATCGCTAAGAAGATTTGATTGGCTCTTTGCTGCACGCTCTGCCGCTACATCTCGCTTGTCCTTCAAGCGAACCATCATAATCAGTGCGTGAATGATACCTACTGCACCGAATACGATGAAGGCATACTCCCAACCCCACAAGTCTGCGATTTTTCCGGCCAAGAAACCGCTCGCAATAACACCAATGTAGTAGGCTGTCTGTACGATTGACATCGCGGTGGATCGGGTGTCGGTGTGATACTCCGAGAGCAATGCATTGTAGTTCGGGCCAAACAACGCCTCGCCACCACCGGTCGCAACCGAACGAAGAATAATCAATGAGATAAGGCCTGTTGCCCAACCGGTAAACATTGTTGCGACACTCCAAAAGAGTATGCACAATGTCAGAATCCACTTACGACTGTAACGGTCGCCAAGGATACCACCGAGTGGTACGAGTATGGCGTAGAAGAGGTTGAATGCGGTCGCGATAAGTCCCATATCACTATCTGTAAGACCAAGACCATCACGAATTTGTGGTAATACAACATTGAACACCTGTCGGTCAGCCTGATTTAGGAAATAGGCTACCCAAATCAACGCTGTGACCTCCCATTTTGAAGGAAGAAATCCTTGTTTTTTTGAAGTTAGAGTCATTTTTTTAGATTTTATTTGTAATTTTGTGTTAGCAATTTGCAACCGATTAGGTCTACTGTGGTGCAAATATAACAAAAAAAAGTAAGAAACATACAATTTTTTTCAAAAAACAGATAAGCAAAAATGTTCGATATTGATGTAAATGGACATACACCTATCTATAAGCAGTTAATTTCTGCGATAGAGTCTAAAATTGATAATGGAGAGCTGTGCGAAGGTGATTGTTTGCCTTCGATGAACGAACTGTCGGCCCAGCTGAATATATCAAAGGAGACGGTTAAAAAGGTCTATTCGATACTTCGTGAGCGAGGTATGATCGAATCGATGCATGGTAAAGGCTTCTTTGTGACGGCTTGGCGTGAAAGCCGAAAACTTAGAATCTTTATGCTCTTTGATAAGCTTAGCCAATACAAACAGACTCTGTACGACGCTTTTGTGAACAAAATAGGAGATAGAGCCGAGATTACACTCTATATTTATAATCAGGATGTAAATACGTTCGGCGAGTTTATAGATAACGCTCTCGGAAAATACGATTACTACATAGTTACGCCCCATTTCAACCTCGATCCTATTGTGCAGGCTCGCGCTTTGAAGGCATTGAAGCGCATCCCGAATCGCAAACTTATTATTTTGGATAATTGGCCACGTTCGTTGCAGGGAAATTATGGTGTAGTCTACCAAGATATGTCGAACGATATATACGAGGGATTGCAGTGCGGTTTGGCCGATTTGAAGAAGTATAAAAAGTTGCAGGTTGTAACGCTTCCTACATCACTTTATGGCTCGCTTATTATGGCAGGAATAGAGCGATTCTGCAATGATAACAATATAGATGTGGAGTACCATTACGAGATTAATGCCGATATGATGGAGCGCGGCGGAGTCTATCTGCTACTTAACGGACAGTTGGGTTTTGGCTTGGTAGAGCTTGCACGAATAGCCCAGAAGCGAGGCTTGGTAATCGGTAAGGATGTTGGTATTATCTCGTATAATGAATCATATTTGAGCGAGATTATTCTCGGAGGCCTTACTACCGTGTCAACCGACTTTGAGCAGATGGGTTGCCTTGCTGCAAATATGGTGCTTAGCCACAATCTGCACAAAGTGAAGTGTGATTTCAAACTTATTCGTCGTAATACGTTCTAAAAATGATTTCAGTCAAAGAGTGGGGTGTAGCCCCTTCGGGAGAGAAAATTTTGCAATATACTCTGTGCAATGGTTGTGGTACGGAGGTGCGATTGACGAACGTGGGCGCCTCGATTTGTGGCGTTCGTTTTGCCGATAGCGAAGGCAATATCGCAGAGGTGCTGCTTGGATACGCTAATGGAGTCGATTATATTGGCGACACAGCGACTTGCGGAAAAACTGTTGGACGAGTAGCCAATAGAATAAAGCTTGGCCACTTGGAGGTGGAGGGTAAGAGCTATCAACTTGAAATCAACAATCTTGACAATCACCTTCACGGTGGTACGCGAGGTTATGCGAACCTTGTTTGGCAGTCGCGCATCGAGAAGGATGGCGTAGAATTTACGCTTCATTCGCCTGATGGCGACCAGAATTATCCGAGTGCCGTTGATGTTGTTGTGAAATATAAATTGACCGAAGAAAACGAGCTGATTTTCACCTATGATGCCGATAGCGACGGTACTACGCCATTTATGCTCACAAACCACGCTTATTGGAATCTGTCGGGTGAGTCGTCGGGAGATATCCTCGACCACGAGTTGATGCTCCATTCTTCGAAATCGTTGGAGATGACACTTGACCATATCCCAACAGGCGAAATACTCAATATCATAGGTACACCGCTCGATTTTACATCGTGGCGCAGATTTCGTGATGAGATATCTACCTCGTTTCAAAACATAGATAAAAAAGGGGGCTATGGCCACTATTTTCCGCTAGACAATTGGCGGAAGGGCGAGCTGATGGAGATGGGCGTTTTGCGCGATAAGAAGAGCGGACGATCGGTGAGATTCCTTACTACGCAGGCCGGATGTATGGTCTATACGGGTAATAAGTTATCCATAAATTGTCCAGAGACGATTTCAGGTGGTCGCTATGCAAATTACGCAGGTGTTGCTATCGAGTGTCAGGGCTTTGTCGATGCGGTGAATAATCCTCACTTCCCATCTATTATGCTCCACAAGGGGGAACACTATCACGAAAAGACTGTCTATAAATTTGAGAACTAACCCTCTCTGATAGAATAAAAAAGCAACCCGTGGTGGGGTTGCTTTTTTATTACTATTTCTGCCACTTCATTGTGAAGTTGCGAAGCCAATTCATCGCAAAGCGTGGTAGCATTCCGCAAATTGGAATAAATGCCTTGCACCACCAATCGGGAACGATGCATAACTTCTTGCGCCACAACGAGTTCAAGCCGCGACGAGCACAGAACGATGGGGTAGAGAGGGCGTGCAACTTCAAGCCGATGCCTTGCCATTTTTTTGTCAAGCCATAGAGGTCTGTTGCAATACCCGCAGGGCAAACTGCCGTAACCCATACGTTTTTATATCGCATCTCCTTGGCGAATGCCACCGAGAACGATTTTGTGTAGGCTTTTGATGCACTATACAGAGCCAAGCCAGGGAATGGCATCCACACCGAGAACGATGACATATTGAGGATGTAACCGCCGCCACGCTCCGCCATATCGTTGCCGAAGAGCTGACACAAAACGGTGTAGGTAATGTCGTGCAAAGTAATAGTGCGCTTAACTCGCTCAACGGGCGTATTTACCATATCGCAAAATGAGAACATACCTGCGTTGTTAATCAATACATCGATAACATATCCCTCTGCTTTGCACCACTCGAAAAGGGCCTCTGCGCCACCTTCGACAGCCAAGTCCATAGCCTTAACTACGACCTTAACTCCGTGTTTTTCCTCTATCTCGGTCGCTACGGTCTGCAATGCCGACTCGGTGCGACTTACGATGATGAGGTTGTAGCCGAGTTCGGCCAACTGCTCGGCATACTGACGACCAATACCTGTCGAAGCACCCGTTACAAGTGCCCACTTCGAGCCTTTCTCTATTTTACCTCGCTTTCTACACATGATATAAATGGTTTCTTGTTTGTAGATTTAATACTTAAATGGCCTTAATAGTATGATATACTTTTTCAATGAACGACTTGTAATCGTTCATAATGATTGTGCCGTTTGTGGTTAATCCTTTGTAATTATGCTTTGAATAGGAAATTTTCAATTTGCCCATTTTGCTAGCATAAAACGACATGTAGTCTGCTTTTTTGCTGGTTGTTGTAGGGGCTTTTGGTTCAATATGGGCAACGCAGATAAGGGTCTTATTTGGTGTATGCAAGAATAAATCAACATTGTCTGCTGATAATTTGCAGTATTTGCTCATATTGTGGTCTGTAAATTCCTCCCACTTTTTAAGTGTGCCTGAGTTTTCGTAGTATGGTAACTTGTCGAGAATGATAAATATCTGAAAATATGGACAGTTCGCAGTCCTGATATTTGCTGTTTCGCCCAACATATTCTCAAAATAGTTATTTGAATTTTGAGAGTAGTTTTGCATCACAAATTTTACACCTATACCAGCAACCGGCTTTTGTGTCTTTACATCCTCAATGGTAATGTCAACCATCTTGTCAATATAACGACCATCTATTTTCTTCTCCTTGCCATCGCCAAAACCTTGTGAATAAACCTTGTAGTCATTGCCCAATCGATTTGCTATATCAGTTGCAATCGCACCATGTAACGGTTTGAGTTTGGCGGTACTACGAGATGTACCTTTGCTAATAAATTCCTTGAAAGAGGTCAGGACTTTGTC